>JAEEGG010011461.1_pt1 | contig 19324 bp, 18 predicted proteins | sample 9134161 | NCBI WGS metagenome assembly JAEEGG01 (sample SAMN16246543, study PRJNA631951) | gut metagenome | biome: gut microbiome; feature: rumen; material: CR-attached | host: Bos | place: Iran: Karaj | collected 2018-10 | reverse complement strand
TCCTCCTTGCACAAGACAAACTCAGCGTATTTGATTACCTTGTGTATATCGTCTGCGCTTCGACCATTTACAGCCCCATTTACCTCGTCTTAAACAACATGACTGAACTATTTTTCTTGGACGTCCGTCTCAAGCGATTCAAGGAAATGGACAACATGGAAGTGCAACACGGCACCACAAAATTCACCCCCAAGAATTACGATATCGAATTCAAGGACGTTGATTTCTACTACAACGAAGAAAAGCAAGTCTTGAAGAAGGCATCGTTCATCGCCAAGCAAGGCGAAATCACGGCACTTGTGGGTCCGTCTGGCAGCGGAAAGACAACCGCAGCGAAGCTTGCCGCCCGCTTCTGGGACATCCAAGGCGGTACCATCACGCTCGGCGGTGAAGACATCTCGAGAATCGATCCCGAAACGCTCCTCAAGAACTTCTCCATCGTCTTCCAAGATGTCGTGCTGTTCAACACCTCCATCCGCGACAACATCCGCATCGGCAAACGCGACGCCACTGACGAAGAAATCCTGCGAGCCGCAAAACTTGCCAACTGCGACGAATTCGTGCAGAAGCTCCCGCAAGGCTACGACACCGTCATCGGCGAAAACGGCGACACGCTCTCCGGCGGCGAACGCCAACGCATCTCCATCGCTCGTGCCATCCTCAAGGACGCCCCCATCGTGCTCCTCGACGAAGCCACCGCAAGTCTCGACGTCGAAAACGAATCCAAGATTCAGCAGAGCATTTCGAAACTCGTGCAGAACAAGACCGTCATCATCATCGCCCACCGTATGCGCACCATCGCAAATGCAGACAAAGTCGTCGTCTTGCAAAATGGTCAAGTCGTCGAAACCGGCTCCCCCGCCGAACTCAAAGCAAAAGACGGCCTCTTCGGCAAAATGCTCAAGCTCCAGGAAGTGAATTAAGACTCATTCTATATACCACCTACAAAATTGCCTCGGAGAAATCTGGGGCAATTTTCCTATTTAACGCCTAAAAAAATCTTTCAGCAAATCCTTACAAAGCAAAATGGCTAAATTCCGCTAAATTCGCCATTTTTGCACTTTTTCGGTCGAAAAAGTGCACTGTATCAGCACTAATTCGGTCGAAAAAGTGCGTCAAATCATTGACAATTCGGTCGGAAAAATGTAGTTTTAGGACATGTTCAAGCGAAAAATCCTTAAAGAATTTGAAAACTGGAAGACCTCGGGGGGCAAAAAGAAGGCCCTGGTCGTTAAGGGTATGCGCCAAATTGGCAAGACGTCCAGCGTCCTGGAATTTGCCCGCGCCAACTACGAGAACGTCGTCTATATCAACTTTAAGGAAAACGAAAACGCAAAGCGAGTCTTTGACAGCGACCTGAACGTGGGCAGGATTACCATAGATCTTTCGGCACTCTTTCCCAACGCGCATTTTGTCGAAAACAAGACCGTCATCATCTTCGATGAAATTCAGGAATGTGCGAACGCCCGCGCCAGCATAAAACCATTTATGGAAGATGGCCGCTACGATGTCATCTGTACCGGTTCCCTGCTAGGCATTAAAGGATACAATCGTAAAAAAGGTAAAGGCGTCCCGACCGGCTTTGAAAGAATAATTTATATGAAACCCATGGATTTCGAGGAATTTCTGTGGGCGAAGGGTATCGGCGAAAACGTCATCGCATACCTGAAGGATTGCTACGAGAAAAAGGAACCCGTAAGCGAGGCAACGCACAACGCCATGCTCCGCTATTTCAAGGAATACCTTTGTGTAGGCGGCCTCCCTTATGTCGTTTCACGATTTGTCGAAACCAGTGACATGAATGTCGTTTGGCAAGAACAGCAGGACATTCTCGAAGAATACAAGGACGATTTCGGCAAACACCTTGACGAGAATGAAAACGAGGAAATCGACCGAACGCTTCTCGGACGCATCAACCGTGTATTCGATTCCATACCAGCCCAACTTGCAAAGGAAAACAATAAATTCGTTTATTCGCAACTCGAAAAGAAAGGCCGTTCTGAAAATTACCAAACGGCAATCCAATGGCTCTACGACTGTGGCATCATCAACATTTGCCACAACCTGACCAACATCGCAGAACCCCTTGAAGGCTACAAAATCGAGAATACGTTTAAGATTTATGTGCAGGATTCCGGCCTGTTCGTCGCCATGCTGGAGCGCGGCACCGCAGCCAAGATTCTGAGCGGGGATCTGGGATTCTACAAAGGCGCCATCTACGAGAACATCATCGCAGATTGTTTCTCCAAGCAGGGCCGTAAGCTTTTCTACTTCCGCAAAGATTCTGGGCTAGAAATTGACTTTGTAGAAAATGTCGGCGGAGAACTCGCCATTATCGAAGTCAAGGCGACAACGGGACGCTCCAAGTCGGCAAAGACTGTTCTGAGTAATGACAACTATGCTGCCAAGGTTTGCTACAAGCTTTCCGAAAACAACATCGGTGTTGCAGGCAAAATGGTTACCCTGCCGTATTACATGGCGATGTTCTTGGAATAAAAATCGAAAGACAATCTTTCGGCATTTCTCTGCAAAGCCAAACCTTGTCATTGCCGATGAAAAACTGGATGCCCGCTTTTTGTGCGGCTTCCGTATCTATTTTCAAGATGACAGGGTTGCCATCGCGGCGTTTACCAACACGAGTAGCAGTGTCAACATCAGCAGAAAGATGAACATATTGTCGTTGCATCGGCTTTAAGCCATCATGAAGAATCTGCGATAAAGCCTTGTGTGCTGTTCCGTGGTATAGAACGGCAGGGGGAATCCCTGGTTCCTTCTTTATAATTTGAGGGACAGAGTGACCATAAAGTGCCCGAATTTTGTCCCCAACAATTTCGTGGCGTTTCTTTTCGGAAGTAGCGATAATTTGTTCTAAGTCTGCTTGCGTGACCTCGCATTCATACGCTCCGGATTCATTCAGGGCACGGAGTAACTGTGCTATCGGGACAAAGCCCTGTTCGTCAAGTTCCAATTCGTATTCCCATGGAGCATGGCGGAGAGCATAGGAAATTTCTTTCGAAAGTTCAACCAGATTCATTTTGCGGTCTCCACTTTTTCTAGATCGTCGTCAAAGTACATACAGGTAGATCTTCTGTCAGGATATTCTACGTAGTAATAAAAACATTCTCGTTTGTAGTGCCAACATAGGCAATAAATAACCCCTTGCTTGTTCTTATTCTTGACTTTGACTTTATCGCCAATAACATAGGTTGGTGAACCGATAAAACCGAATCCTTCCGGTTTTATTTTTATTGTTGGGTAACCCTTTTCATAATTAATCGACTTAAGCGTCAATTCGTCAGGCTGTTCTTTGACAACAATAAAGCCGCCGTACCACCAACCCGACATTTTTAAATCAACATCCTCTGGAATTGGAGGAATAACGTCGTCATGATTGGCTATTTTTCCGTACGAATTAAGGAATTTCATTTTTTCCTCCATTTAGATTTGCGACTAAACACTTGCTTTGGCAAAGAAGATAGTATTTTTTCAACTTCTTCAATCGATTTTTCATTAGGTTTGTAATGACCACTATCTGTATCAGCATTGAAAATTTTTCCATTTCTAATGTCAAGCATCCCTGCACAACGAACTTTTGGATTTTTGCCTCCAATGAGCATTGGATGTGGTGAACGAGTTTGCATTGGATCCGGATTATTTCGTTTCCCAAAAATGAGATTTCCATTCTCGTCAATAACATAAGTGTATTTACCATTTGCTTTTTTGCCCTCATAATACACAGTGTTGTTTTGTATGCAATCAGCTAGATTTTTTGCACTTGGATTCTTCGCATAACCAATTTTATCGTTGTAAATGCCTATTTTTAAATCATGTTCCTTCATGTCAAGCATAACCTCATACGTCGGTGCATAAGGTTGTGAACCTCCTCGCGTTCCCGAATATAAGCCTTTATTTCCGCTACCCATGTCGGCCCCCTTTCTTGCGCGTAATCCAGTCAGGATAGTTATGGAACTCCGCATATTTCAAATACGGTCCAAAGACTTTTTCTGGCATGGCTCCATGAACTAGAACTACGCGGGGCGTGAGCGTTCGTAGGCATGCATCAAGCCCGGCTTCAAAATGATATTTGTCATCTTTTGACTTGATACACCCGTAAGTACTGATGACGATAATACTGTTATGGGGGATTCCCGCAAATGCTATCGGTTCAGGCAAAACGTCTGTCGTGTAAGTGTCACGGCTGCCCCAGCGAACAAGAGGCGTCATACCCACACCCATGCTTTGCCAATAGTGAGTTACGGCGTTCTTCTTGTAAACATTCGCAATTTGCACGGTCAAGGGGGCGTCCCTGTAAAGCGAACAATCCGGCGAAATAACCGCAGGAAACTTTTTGAGTTCTTCAACATAGGCTTGCGGGTTTCTCAGGACATCGGCAAACATCGGGTCCATTTCGAAGAATCCGATAGCTTCTTTATCCGTCGGAGCCTCGTTCCTGCGGCTAAACGGCGTAATTCCATCAGGAATGAAGACTCTTTTGGGCTTGTCAATGACAGGAATCTCGAAAAAGCCCTCAAAACGGGCGTTTTTTACCAGTTCCGGCTGAAAACCGTCATCGATAGTAGCTTTGAACTTATTGTTTTTGGGCAAATCTGTCTCCTTGTTAATTGTTCAGAGACAAATCTGTTTTTTGAGGTGCGAAAATGCTTTTCGCAGTGCGAAAGGAAATTCCGCTAAAATCGCCACTTTTAGAAAAGAGGAATAGCGAAAACGTTGTTTTTAAGCTGTTTTTGGCAAACCATTTTTTCGCGGTGCGAAAATTTTATTTTTTTGATGGTTTACAGACACTGAGAAAGATTTTTTATAGATGTATTTATCACTAACAGGCTGTAGATTATTTTCTATAAGAAAATTATTAGCCTTGTCAATATCAAACAATTCGTAACGACTAAGGATGAAATAATAACACCTATCTAACTTTGATGGAATTAATGCGTAACCACATAAATTAATCAGTTCTAAAGAGCAACAGATGGGAATATGTAATCCTATACATATTGCTATGACACTGTCCAATGCTGGACGATTCCCTTCTTTGTACTTATGATTTTTGAAAAGAGAGTATATTTTTTCCGATAATCCTGTTTTATCGGCAAATTTCTTTGGATTCCATTTTCTTATTTTAAAATAGGCCCAAAAAGCAGATTGGAAATCAGAATGTTGCTTATACGGAAGCTCTTCAAATTCGGCACATTCCTTCAACCACAGGTCTTGTAAGGCCAGCTCTTGGTCGGGTTTATGTGTCGAATTTATTATTGTCATTTCTTACTATTTAGTCGCAATTACGCAGAAAACCTCGATTTTGGTCTCATTATTTTTCATTTACAGTTCAAAACTACACAGGAGAAAAATTAATCTTCCTCATATTTTACATCTGTTCATTTCCCCAAAGTTGATTTTTGACACAACTCTTATATCCTTAATAGTACGGGCTCCCCTCAAAGTTTTAAAAAAACAGAAAAGGCGTGGTGTCGAATGCACTTACTCAATCGAGGCTCTGGCAAGCCCATAATGCAATAAGCACAAACGACCCACGCCCAACAGGGTGCGGCTAGAGCTTGTTAAGTGCATTACTTTGAAATCTGCCAGAATTTCGATTAACTAAACTACAGCTCTGTCAAAAGTCTATGTCAAATACAATTATCTAAAGTGTTTTAAAATCTCCTTAAGTTATTTCAGCATTTGTATAGCCATTACCCTTGCATCAATTTCCAACCTTCAGCAAGGTTGCCTTTTTCGTCCTTGTAGCGGTATTTTTCGGCACTGTTGCAATACCACAGTTTATTTTCACTAACGCACAAACCGCCGACAAATTTTTCGCGACCATCGCGTTTGACAGCCTCTTCGTTCAAATCACGCAACTTTTTCGAAAGGGCTTCCGCACGACCTTCAGGATTTGCTGCCGTAAACCCGCTTTTGGTATCAAAAATGCCGATGCGGCCATCTACAAATTTCACAATCCAGTCGGGATAGAAAAGTCGTTCTCGATTTTCAGTGGTATTGAAATACTTGAGAGCGTAAAAATCCTTGCCGTCATCATTCTGCTTAAACCACCATTCAACCGTGGGCAATTTTTCAAGAAACTCAATAAAGGCGATTTCATTATCGCGCCCTGGATATTCTGCTTTGAGCTTGAACGGTTGAAGCATACTCTTCATGCTAGGCTTATAATCAACATAATCGCTTGAATACGCATAAGAGGTCTTGACCTTGAATGGCAAGGCTTCCTGCATCTCTTGCTTACGACGGTCAGCAACAAAGGCGTCGCGAATAGGCCTGTATTCCTTGAGAGCTTGTGTAATGGCTTTGCGGAATATACTTGCAGAATTCTTGAACAAATCCTTCAAGAAAATTTTATAGCGACCGACGTTATCTATGTTCGTCATCGAATAACGCTCAAACCATTGGCGAAGAGCTTCTTTGAAGGGTCCCCAAGAACGAGCTATGTTGCCGTATTTGGCGTCGGGTTCGGTCTGTTCTTCCAAAATGTTGTAGCAAGCATTCATGAAGTTCTTTTCGACTTCATTGTCGCTCATCTCATGCTCTACATTCTTGCCTAAATCGTTGGTCCCTGCAAAAGTTGCATTCGCCAAGACTTCGGTTGAAAGTGTCTGAGACATATCTATGCCAAATTTTTCAAGAACGCCTTCTTGTGCAAACGGATTGTTATAGGCATTCTCTGTAATTTCAAAATAAGCATTCATTGACTTGACAAACGAACTCTGGAAACTGCTAGCCTTGCCAATATCGCCATAGTCTGCACGGCTGATGAAATCGCTTTTCAAAAGCGGATCAACGATGAATGAAGACGGCTGTTTTTGAACGAGCGTTTCTGCAAAATCACGAGTAGCCTCAGCAACAATTCCTGTAGCTTTATTTGCAACACTCTCTCCGAAATGTTCTGTCAATATGGCTTTAACATTCCGAGTAGCAGTTTCAATAATTTGTTCAGTCTTTTGAATTTTTGTTGTTTGAGAATCTGCTTCACCCAAAAGATTCAATTCAGGGTGAACATCTGACACCATATTTCCCGGGTTGGGCGATAATTCAGGAGCAATCTGTTTAACCGCTTCTTGCAACGCAGCTTCGATTTTGGGAGCAATATCTGAAACAGGCTTGTCCGAGCCGTTTGCTACCAATTCGTCAAGCATAGAAGTTTTCAGCTCTTGAATGACATTATGCGTTGCTTCTTGCGTGGCGAACCCGCCAAAAAGACGCGGAGCAAGATTTGTCACTTCAGTTTTAGGCTTATTTTCTACAGTATCGGGAATGTCGGAGATTTCATTTTTGCGATAGTTCGTGTAAAGGAAACCTTCGCGAAGTTCAGGGAACGCAGTCAAATCAACTTTCGGAAAAGGGTTGCGTAAAATTCTTCCGAGAGTCTGCGTTTTGAATGTTGGCGATTCTATTTCACGGAACATCACGATAACATGAGCACGAGGGCAATCCCATCCCGTTCCTGCAGCATATTTGAAAAGCATAAAATCTACAGGATTATCAGAATCCGTAATATGTTCAAGATGTTCTGTTTTTTTGTCAAACCATTTGGCAATTTTATTTGTAGGAACATCGCAATTTTCAGTCAAAAATCTCGTGACGAGTTCTTCCTTTGTTTCAACACCTTGATCCTTGAGTTTAGAATCATCATTAGGCAACTGAATTAAAACAAGCGGGTTGATATTTTGACCGAGGCGAGTCCATTGTTCCGCCAAAGATTCCCGTTTTTCCTTGGCGAGCCGCAGCAAGGCGAAGTCAAGATCTTCACCTTCAATGGTTTTCAAATCTTCTTCTGTTTGCGAAATAATTTGTTCTTTGATTAGACCTGCGGCAACAACATCAGAGCGTTTAACTTCAACATAGCCTGCGCGCAGATTTTGCACATCGCTGATGGTGGGAATTTTTTCCGGCGTGGCAGAGACATTCAAAATGATTCGCGGATTAAGTGGCGTAATAACATCACGATAAGCCGATGCAGTCACATTCTTGTGACTTTCATCGATAATCATCACAATTTCGCGGCCTTCTTTCTTTGTGTTTTCCGCGACATCTTCAAAGTAGAATCCCTGCTCCTTTTGTAGCTCAACTTCGTCGGGACGACGCAGCAAACGCTTTTTGGCATCCTTTGCCACTAACTTTTGCCAGTTCAAGAATAGAATATCGTCTTTGTGCAAAACGCCTTCGGAAAAATCTGCGATGGTCAAGAGACTTCGCCCGATATTCGGAAAAAAGTAATCATAAAACTTGTCGCGACTTTGCATCGCAAGGTCCTCCGAGAAAGTAATCCAAACGAACGCGACATCGTCGTTAAAAGCAGGATCGTTTTGCAATTCGCGAACAAAATTTGACACCATGAAAGTCTTGCCAGAACCCGTCGGGGACTTGAAGGTAATATCAAGATTATGGCCGCCTGTTTGCCAAAGTTTCTTGAAAGTCTCTACGAGACCGTTCGTGCCGAGGACTGCATTTTCTTGGAAAGGAAGCATCTGCATATTGTTACCCGTTCAAAGCCTTGTAGATTTCGAGAATCGGTTTAGGGATTGCCTTGATTTCGATGTTTTTCAAATCATCGAATTCATTTTCAAAGAAGTCGGGAGAATTCCAGCTGAATACATAAACCGTGAATTTTGACTTTTTATCAGCAGCACGCAATTCATCAATTTTCGCAACAAAATCGGAAACTTTGCCATAATCTCCATTATGGTAAATGCATGTATAGCGTTTTTTCTTTTCCGCATTATCGGAATAGATTTGCCAGAAGCCCTTTGCTGTTGAGGGAACAACAACCGTTTCCAAGGTATTTTCAGCAAGTGCGATAAGGCACCCCGCTTTTTCTGCTAATTCCACCTTGTCAGCGTCATTGGCATTTTTACTTTGGTGTTTGCCGACGAAACCAGTCTTGTAATATTTAAGCGAACCGCCTAAACCTTCAACTTCTGTTTGTTTGCCCTGAGCACTGATACTTGTGTAGCCGCACATTACACGACGGTTGCGTTCGTAGGTAACATTTTCACAGATATTGTTATCGCCTTCGGATTGCTGAACAAGAATGCATTGGCGGTTACCATCATCTTCTTTGTTAAGATTGAGTGTTGCGTGTAGAGTTGTTCCAGAACCAGCGAAGAAGTCGAGGATGACAGATTTTTGGTTTTGATTAGTAGAAATTTGAATTATTCGTTCTAACAATGTTGTTGGTTTGGGAGTTTCAAAAGGTAAATGAGTGTCTGAAAATATTTTCTTCAATTCTTGTTTAGCACTTTGATTGTGTCCAACTTCTTCATGCAACCATATTGTTAAAGGAACTATACCCTGTTGAACCTCGGATAAAAAAGTTTTATAACGAGGCATATTGTTTCCTTTTTTCCCAAACCAAATTCTATTATCTTCAATCAGCTTTTGCATTCGTTCTTGTGAAGTCATCCAACAACGGCCATTTGTTGGCGAAACAACTTTGCCCGAAGGCGTTGTTATAGGATAATCATACTCCTTCGTATATGTTTTTACAGCCAAATCCGTTGATGACCACACACCTCTTGGATCATTGTCTGGATTTGAATATCTTGAAAGAGACTCTTTTCCTCTAGCAAGTAAATTCGGGTGCCAATTCGTTTTATCCTTTGCAACACATATAATGAAGTCATGATTATCCGAGAACCATTTTGCATCATTCTGTGGACTAAATTTTTTTTGCCAAATTAAATTTGCAACAAAATTTCCTTCCCCAAATACTTTATCACACAACAACTTTAAATTCGCTTGTTCATTATCATCAATACTGATGAAAATCACCCCCTTATCACTCAGCAAATTCTTTGCCAACTTCAAACGTTTTTCCATAAACGAAAGCCAATAGCTATGGCGAAGCGGATGTTCCTTAGGAACTTTTTGCCCATCGGGAAATTCTGTCAAGAAACGTTTGTCCTTGTAAGTAAATCCATCTGAACCTGTGTTATACGGCGGATCAATGTAGATAACATCAATTTTGCCACGGTGAGTGTAATTCAAGCAAGTGAGTGCGTGGTAGTTGTCGCCTTCGATAATCACATGGGGAGGTTTTCCTGTCAACGGACCTTCCGCATCCACGGCCTTTTCGGCGACTTCTTCGAGAATTGGAATTTTGTCTTCGGAATCCTTGTCAAAAGCTTCTGGAACGTCCATCCAGTTGAGCCCATAGCGGACACTCTTGACCTGAGACTTCCAGCGTTCGACTTCTTTTTCCAATTCGCGGATGCGAATCTTGAGACCATCCAATGTTTCTGCCACGTGAACCTCACAGCTAAGGGTACACGCCCTTATTTAGTGCTGTCCGCGTCACGTTTTCAAATAAAAAAAGCGTGGCGTCGAATGCACTTACCGAAATCGAGGCTCTGGTAAACCTATTCAGCAATAAGCACAAACGACCCACGCCCATTGCTGGACGTGAGTGTTCGCCTTATTCTCGCTGAATTTTGAAAATTTACCAGATTTTCGATTTCGAGAATAAGAGCTAACTCTACGTTAAACTCGCGCCCTACACCACGAGGTGCAGAGCTATGTCAGAGAGAAATATACAATATTGCGAAAATAATCACTCTAATTAAAAAGCTTTAATAGTCAAAATATCCATAAAATTCCCCGGACTTGAGCTTTAGCTAGAAATAATGTATATCGAGATGTAGCAAGGAGGATTTCACGTCCAACGCAGTCTTAGAAAACGATAATTTGGAAAGGGGATCTTTTTTCCATGAGCCAAGACTTCGTTGACCCCATTGATATTTTTCACGGAGTATAGTAATGAAAGATCTTCTTTACGAAAAACAAGGGGCTTATCTGCAAGGAAAGGACGACGAACGAAACGAAGTCGCCAAAGCAATGCTTGCCGAAGGACTCCCCGTCGAAATGATTTCGCGTGTTACAAAGTTCCCTGAAAGCACCATTCTCAAGTTAAAGACTCAACTTGAGAAAACAACGACATTCACATAGACTTCATCCAAGTAGTACCATTGGTTTAAATAAATTTCATCCCAAAATTTAACAAAACCTCTTGACATTCGCCTTTCGGGAATTTATATTTTTAGTGCTCAAGTGAGTAGTTTTGTTTTTTTTCGCCTTTTCATGCATGTAGGCGAATGGAGGTTATATGACTAAACGCAAACCATTGAAGGATTGCTTCGTAAAACCGGGCGAAAAAAGCCCATACGCAAACTTGCTAGTGGATTTGGCCTTCAAGAAGGCATTCGATCCAGACAAACCTATCAGCCGCCAAAACCTCATCAACTTGTTGAATGACTTGCTGGGGCCGCAACTCAAGCGACCTATCGTAGATGTCAAGACCCGCAATGTCGCAAAGAATCTTAGCGGAAGCAAGGAATCCCGCACCGCAATTTTTGACCTTCACTGCGAAGATGACGCAGGCGAACTAATCGAAATAGAAGTTCAAATCCGTCAGCTGAAAAATTTCCGCAAGCGACTCGCTTTTTACGCCAGCGAGATGGTCGCGAATCAAGCAGAAACAGGAATTGGTTGGAATTTTGATGTGAAGCCAACTTTCGTTGTCGCCTTCACTCGTCATTCCGTATTTAGCGACGACCGCATTGTTCATCGTGCAGCGGTTCTTGACCTAGATTCGGGAGAGCCGTTTGTGGACACCTACAATTTCACGACAGTAGAACTTTCGAAGGTTCCGATGTTCATTGAACCGAACTCATCCAGCATGAGCAAGTGGCTGTTCATCTTCCGTTACTTAAATAGGCTCAGGGAGCTTCCTGCCGAACTCTCCGAACACAAATTTGAGCAGTTGACGGAGAGTTCCAAAATGTCTAATTTGACAAAAGAAGAATTCGAGGCGTACCAGAAAGTGTACCACAAGGAATACGATCACAACGCCATGATAGATGGCATTTTCGAAGAATTCGCGGACGAAATCAACGCGAAGGTAGCTTCGAGCGTTTTGGACCGCGAACGCGAAATGGCTCGCAACATGCTTGACGAAGGTGATTCTGTAGAAAAGGTTTCTAGAATAACGCACCTTCCCGAAGAAGAAATTCTCAAGTTAAAGACTCAACTTAAGAAAAGCACCATTACCGCGTAAACTTTGTCCAAAATCATCATAGTCCAGACAAGTCCAGCCGTGGCTTCGTCGGCAATGGCGTGGCGGCTTCGTTCAGGAACATTATCATATAGATCGGATAATAAGTAATGTTGTCCAGAACAGAGACATTTGCGTTTGCAAATACAAAAGCCTGCGGAATATCGTAATTTTGGGTTTGCAGCACGTTGTTCAAGGCAGAATGCTTAGTATAGTCTTTGCCGCTCTTGACTTCGATAGGGAGGCACTTGCCCTCGTATTCGATGACAAAATCGAGTTCGCCGAGTTTCTTGCTGTTAAAATAGTAGCCATCATAACCGTGGGCACGCAGTTCCTGAGCAACGACGTTTTCAAAAATCGCACCGCAGTTCATGTCGTGTCCACCCTGTAGTAATTGCATTTGCGAAGCCCGTCCGTAACTAGTTGTCAAAAGCCCCACATCCGAAAGGAACAGCTTAAACAAATTATTCTGCTTATTAATTTTCAGCGGAGCCACGGGTTCTGTAGTATTGAAAGTCGGTATTGCAACACCCGCGTCAATGAGCCAGTTGAAACTGTTTTCATAACGACCAAATTTTTGCTTGGTGCCCAGGTCTGCGAACATGTAGCGCTTGTTCTTGGAGTTCAACTCAGAAGGAATCAAGTCATAAGTGTTTATCAAATGGAGCTTGCGTTCTTTCTCGTACTTCGAAAAATCCCAGTTGTACTGTTTGAGAATGTCCTTGTGGATTCGCGTGACAGCATTCAGGTCGTTCGAATCAACAAACTTCTGCACGGCGGCAGGCATACCCCCGACAATCAGGTAGGTGTAGAACGCATCTAGAATCTTGTTGTGGACAAATTCATCTACTGGAGTCTTGGTGGTAAAGTTTTCCCGCAACCGAGCCAGGGCATCGGCAGGGATCTTCTGTGCAATCAGAAATTCCTCAAAATCCATCGGGAACATCTCTATGACGGGCAAGTAACCTACAGGTGCAGAACGCAAGTCCGTCAGTTCCACACCCAGAAGCGAGCCACTAAGGACATACCGGAATGAGCCTTCCTCTACGAGGAACTTTATGGCGGTTAGAATTTCCTTGTATTCCTGCACCTCGTCCAAAAAGATGACCGTATTCCCCTTGGTAAGTTCCTTCCGCGTAGCAAACTGAAGACGTGTAAAGAACGCCGAAAAATCCTTGTTCTTGGCCGATTCGAGCAACCCCAGCAGTTCAGGACTCTTCAAGAAGTTGATTTCGACAAAATTTTGGCCATTCAACACAAGAACGTGTCTTATAATGAATGTTTTCCCCGTCTGGCGAGCACCCGTCAGCAAAACGGCTTTTTTATCGCTTTTTAGCCAATTTTTAAGTAAAATTTCGTTCTTACGGTATAGCTTTTGTTACCTTTTTCCAATAAAAACAATCAAAAATTTTACCTTTTCCACAATTCATAGAGTGATGGAAGGACCTTGTCGGTTGTACGCCTATGACGGGGTCGTCATCTTCCATGGATAGTTTGTCGATGGCGGCATGCTTGACACCGAGTATGGTTTTGACTATATTTTTGATTGGCATCTGAATTATCCCGTGTTCAGTTTTTTCAGCGAAAAAACTTTTAGGAAATTCAGATGCTTTTTTGTTTCGGGATTTCCCGATTTTATGCCGTTTTCAGGCGTTTTTTAAGAAAAATGTTTCACACTCAGCTCAGAAGAGCCAAAATTCCCCGTAAGGGAAGACACTCGCTTAAAGAGACATTCCTCACCCAAAAAATACAATTCCAACATTTTCAAGTAGTCCATCCGACTATTTAAAACGCGGACAACAAGCACCCTCCCAGCTTCAATTCGATAGAAGACCAAACAACCGGATACAGATAAACTTCTATACCGTGCAAGAGAATCGATTTTACCTTTTAAAGACGGACCAATTTCTGGGAAAACAGCAAGATTGTCGATTGCATCAAGGATTTCAAAGACCTTCCCATTTGCCGCTTTAGGGCTGCCCAGTTCTGACTCTATGTAAGCCTTGATTTCGTCCAAATCCGCAGAGGCCTTTGGCGAAAAAACGACAGCGAGCATCTATACCTCGTATTTTTTTCGCACGTCGGCAGCCGAAAGCCAACCGTCCTGTTCAGCGGAACGTTCGCCATCGGCAAGAGCCTTCTGAAGCTTCAAAGCCGCAACCATCCGTTCATATTCCTTGATATCGATGACAACATAGCATCCACGACCGTTTTTGGTCAAAAATACAGGGGAATCTTCAGACACATTCTGAAGGACCTCGTTATAATTCCGCAAATCTGAGACAGGCAAGATACAAGGCATAAGAAACCTCCACATTCAAAATACATAATTTTAAGTAAAATTTCAAGTAGAATTTTAAGAAGACTTATTTATTTCAACAAAAGTCATAGAACTTTTGTAAAAGCCCGCAAAAAGACCACCCCTACCGTTTCAGCAACAGTTTCTTGTTTTCCTGAATCCCGTCATTGTCAAAACGGACGGTCGGATTCTTGCCGTTCTTAAAATCGTCTTCGTTTTCATAGAGCGAGAGTGCAACCGTTACGCCGGGCAGCTTCGCGACATTCGCCTCCCCTGCTGCGACTTTGTACTTAAACGAGAATTTTTGCGAACTCGCATCCTTAAACGTTCCCTTAGGAATGCGGACCGTCTCACCGATTTGTGCGAGAGCCTTGCCCGTACTATCAACAAATTCAGCCACCAAATACAAATCAAAGAAGCACGGAGCAACGCCGGTGTTCTTGACTGTAATATCCAGCGTACTCGTCGAGCTTTGGACATCCGCAATAGTTGTCAACTCCGCGTTCATGACCATGAAGTTGTACCCAATAACTTTAGTCATAGAATCCGCAAGAGCCTTGTTGTCCTTGTAGAAATTGTAACCGCAGTCATCGAAATCCTGATCCAGCACGTAATAGGTCAAATGCGCAGTCCGAATCGCATTCACCCAACGCTCCGGCGTCCATTTTAGATAACCGCCAGGAATCTGGTCGGTATAAGTCAACATGATGGCATAACTGCCGCAATTTTCGGCAACCGTCGGCATATTCGCCTTGTAAGCACGCACCAGAGAATCCGCAGTTCCGGGAATACCAATAAGGCAATCATCGCGTTTGGTAATACCGAGGCTGAGAGCATACGTATAAACGTCACCATAACCATCAGAAGGCAACACCAACAAAGTTTTCTTGAATACCGAAGCGTAATGTTTCAGCATATCCTTCTGAATTTCAACAGAAGGCATTTCGCTACCGTCCAAATTCGAAGTGTGCCATTCGCCCCATTCGCCGAAAGAGCGAATATCGATGTATTCAATTCGCGGATCGCCATCGTATTTTGCAGCCAAAGCCGTCGCAAAATCCTTTGCAGCCTGCAAATAAATCGGATCGTCCCAAACGGGAACTACCGCTCGGTAGCCTTTCCCTTTTAAAGTGGCCGTTCCTTTTTTCGCTCCCATTTCATAAACAAATTTCGGAGTCCAATCGTACTTTTCTTCAGGCGTATCATTACTTTGTATAGGCGAGGGCGTATAAGGAAAAACTCGCAAAGCATAGCCCATGTTGTGTTTCGCAAGTACATCCAGCAACTCGTCTAACTCCGTCCAATCATATACACCTTTTGCAGGATTTAATTTATTCCACTGTTGATACCCAGAACCATAAGTCACCAAATCCCACGCCCTGTTGTTCAAAGAGCCGTAAGGGCCATATTCAAATTCCGGCGAAAAAGTCCATGTGGCCTCAGTCGGGACTGTAAAGCCCTTATGCGGATTGGTCAATGGACCGTCAAAAGGTTTGAGGGCGTAAACAATTTTCGATGTATCAGCATTTTCCACCGCCAAGGTGTCTTTTTTGTCATTGCGAGAACTCAAAGAGGAAGCCTGCCACAAGCTCGACGAAGTGGTCACATTCCACGATGAACTACAGGAGCTTAACTTTTCTGTCACCCTGGAGTCGCTTGTCCCTGAGCCTGCCGAAGGGGACGATAGGGTCCACGACGAACTCGATTCACTAACAGCACTGCTTTCCCCACTCACAGGAGCTGCACTATTTTCGTCGCCGCAAGCAACAAAGTTCGCACACACAAAGCAAGCTATAATCGAAAGAAATTTTTTTAATAGACGCATCGTATTGAATATACTCTTTTTTCAGAAACGTTTACCGTTTCAGCAACAGCTTTTTGTTTTCTTGAATTCCGTCATTGTCAAAACGGACGGTCGGATTCTTGCCGTTCTTAAAATCGTCTTCACTTTCGTAGAGCGAGAGTGCAACCGTTACGCCGGGCATCTTTGCGACATCCGCATCCCCTAATGCAACTTTGTACTTAAACGAGAATTTTTGCGAACTTCCGTCCTTAAACGTTCCCTTAGGAATGCGAACCGTCTCGCCGATTTGAGCAAGTGCCTTGCCCGTATTATCGACAAATTCCGCCACCAAATACACATCAAAGAAACACGGGGCAACACCGATGTTCTTGACCGTAATGTCCAGCGTACTCGTCGTATTCTTGGATTCCGTAATAGTCGTTAGTTCCGCGTTCGCAACAGTAAAATTGTACCCAATAACCTTGCTCATGGAATCCACAAGAGCCTTGTTTTCCTTGTAGAAATTATAGCCGCAATCGCTATCTTGATCCAAAACGTAATAAGTCAGGTGAGCCGTGGTAATCGCATCCACCCAACGCTGCGGAGTCCACTTGAGGTAGCCTCCGGGAATCACGTCGGTGTATTCCAGCATCGTCTTATAACCGGCCATATTCTCGGCAATGGTAGGCAAATTCGCCTCGTAGGCTCGCCGCAACGAATCCGGCCTGCCGGGAGTACCGATGAACCCGTCGTCACGCTTGGTAATGCCGAGTTCAAGCGCATGCGTATAGACATCGCCGGAACCGTTTGAGGGCAACACCAGCAAGGTCTTCTTGAAAACGGAGGCGTAATAATCCAGCATGTCCATCTTTATCGAATCGGAGGGCATTTCGCTACCATCCAAGTGGGAAGCATGCCACTCGCCCCATTCGCCAAAAGTGCGAATGTCAATGTATTCTATGCGTGGATCACCATCGTATTTTTCAGCCAGAGCCTTCGCGAACTCCTTTGCAGCCAGCAAATAGACCGGGTCATCCCAAACAGGAACAACGGCACGGTAACCATTCCACTGCAAGGTGGCCGTCACTTTCTTCGCACCCGATTCATAGACAAAAGACGGCGTCCAGTCGTATTCTTCTTCGGGGGTGTCGTCGCCCTTGATATATGACGGTGAATAAGGCAGCACACGCAAGGCATAGCCCATGTTGTGTTCGGCGAGAGCATTCAAAAGTTTTTCCAGTTCCGTCCAGTCATAAACACCTTTTGCCGGATTCAATTTATTCCACTGCTGATAACCGGAGCCGTATGAAATTAAGTCCCACGCCTTGTTGTTCAGGGAACCATAGGGGCCGTATTCAAACTCCGGCACAAACACCCACGCACCACCCGTCGGGACTGTAAAGCCCTTGTGCGGATTGGCCAAAGGACCGTCAAAAGGTTTGAGGGAGTAAGTTATTTTCGTGGTGGAACTAGCAGAAGCACTGGATCCCGTCTGTTCCCCTACGCTTCGCTCCGAGGATGACGAGCTCCAAGATGACGATGAAGATGTCTCAGCACCCCTTGAAGAACCGGCCACATTGTCATTGCGAGAACTCGAAGAGGAAGCCTGCCACGAGCTCGACGAAGTGGTCACAATCCACGACGAACTCGATTCATTAACAGCACAGCTTTCGCCACTTACAGGAGCAGCACTATTTTCGTCACCGCAGGCAACGAATCCGACAGCCACAAAAATAAACAAATAACATAAAATCAAACGATTCATCCCCCACTCCTTATCACAGAATCGGTCAGTTTATGTTAATATACCTTTTTTTAGAGAAAACTATTCGCACTCCACGTACGCCAAGTCAATTCGGCCTTTGAGAACGATGCTCATTTCAATCGTCCAGCTGTTCGCTTTCAAGAAATCCCTGCATTCGTTTTCCGTCCATTCGTGCGCAAAACGGACACCGACAAGACTCAAAAACTTTTGCCACAAATTTCTTTTGCCATTAGCAGGGAAAATAAAGTTCGGGGCATTCAGTACGCCGTCATCTTTCAAGACGCGCCGGATTTCTGCAAGCGCCTTTTCCGGATTCGGGATAATGCGGAGCGCATTCGCAATCACGACCACATCAAAAGATTTGTCCATAAAGCGTAAATGTTCTTACTCATATTTTTCTCCTAAAAAACGCACTCCCCTCATGACAAGGAAAGTGCGCTAACCGATTAAAACAAAATTTAATTATTAAAACTTCCGAGCAACGACAATCTGCTTTCGCAAAACAGCACCATCCAAAAATTCAAACATTGTGTGGTAAGCGTTATCGCGAACATCCTTGCGAGAGAGGAACAAGTCGTGCATGCCATCCTCAATCGTTACGGTCGTGACATCCGGTCCCAACTTCGGAGCCCATTTTTCAAGGAGATTCACATCGAGCATGCAGTCGCAACGCATGTAGTCGTCATCCCACTTGACCGTATTTACCGTGCAGCCGCTACGCATCATAAGGACAGGGGCCTTGATTTGCATTCCCGCATGGATCCACTTGATGCCGCGAGTTGTCGCACGGAGGTATCCAAAATACTGTTGCGGCCATTCATCGCTTTTCAATTCACGATTGAATTCCCACTCGCCTTTTTCACTTTTCAAAAGAGATATGTTGTACTTAGGGGCTTCCTGTTTCGGAGCGGGTGCATCGGGCAACAACAGCGCAATATCCGAGAACACAGGGAAAGCCACATTGCGGACAAACCAGCTATTTTTATAATCTAGGAACGGGCTATTCAAAACGAGAGCCGCAAAATCTTCGCTATTGCGTTCATTCAGGTAATTCGGCGTAATCAGCCCACCCTGCGAATGTCCGAGAATGACAAACGGCAATTTCGCATTCGAACCATTTGCCGCAATTTTCTTGCTAAGCGCTACAGCTGCATCCAATTCCGCATAGTATTCCTTGACGCTTCGCATATCAGAACGCGGATCGCCGTCACGATACGAACGACCATTGTAATGCAAGTCTATCGCAAAGAACGCAAAACCTGCAGAATCCGATTTTTCCGCAAGCTCTTCCTGGAAAAAGTAATCATTGTAGCCATGCACGTACAAGATAATTCCACGCGGACTAGAAGCCGGCGCCACCGCCCGCGGAGAACTTCCGTAAGGATATTCGATCAACGT
>JAEEGG010011459.1_pt1 | contig 19325 bp, 10 predicted proteins | sample 9134161 | NCBI WGS metagenome assembly JAEEGG01 (sample SAMN16246543, study PRJNA631951) | gut metagenome | biome: gut microbiome; feature: rumen; material: CR-attached | host: Bos | place: Iran: Karaj | collected 2018-10 | reverse complement strand
TCGACGGGCACCATCTATGCCGCCCAGACGTTCAACGATGTGCCTGACGGACGAAGAATACAGATAGGATGGGCCAATATCGACCATCGAGGAATGCCTTTCCGCGGGCAAATGTTACTGCCGACCGAGTTGACTTTGCGCACAACAAAGGACGGAATCCGTCTCGTAAGCAAGCCTATCCGCGAGGTAACCTCTTTGCTGAAGCCGCTTTATTCCAGCCAAAAAGCTTTAAGTGAGCGTGAAGTCAACCAAGCTCTGCGTCCATATCGCCATCTGGCCTGCTTGCATCTTCGTGCCACGCTTAACCTCACCTACGCCACAAGCGCAGGGCTGCGGTTCAACGGACACAACATTATCGACTACGACCTCAACCGCAACACCTTGAATGGCCAGTTTTATTCACCCCAAGACCCAACCAGCCTTTCGCTCACGATGGACGTTTACATCGACTGCACCTCAGTTGAAGTCTTCATTGACGACGGTTTGTATAGCTTCTCAGCCCCTCTTCCACTTCCCCAAGGGGATAATCTGGAGTTCTGGGGAAACGATATAACTGTCAGCAGCCTTCAACTCGATGCCGTCGAGAGCTGCTGGTTATAGGGCGGGTTTAACAGTTGCCTGCATAATCATGTTATCTTTCGTCCCCACTATCTTTATTTGCTTCAGGATAGGTGTCCCACTCTTTTCGTAGTAATCAACCTGGTAGCGGAGGCGAGTTTCGTAGCCTGAGGGCAGAAACGCTTCGCCCTTGAATTGTGTCAGACGCAGGGTGAGGCCGTCGAAGTATGCTGTGCCGGAAATCTCTCCTGTGTGGAATTCCCAGTTGAAATCCATGCTGTGTCCCTTCTTCCAGGCAAACTGAAAGCGATGGACTCCTCGTCCTGTTTCATCACTAATGGTGTATGCCGAGACGTTATAGTTGTTCTTGGTGTCTTTGTATTTTAGGAGCGGAGACTTTGCCAGGCTTCGTTCCGAATAGGTTTTGTGTGCATGAATAGGGCTCAAGGTTGCGAACTGGTAAAGGAAGTCCCTGAGTTGGATGGTGTCTTTGTTGTTCAGTTCGTATGGCCCTTCGTACCACAAATCTTCCAGCTTCACTTTATTGAGGCCGACGCCTGCTTCTGCAGAGAGTGTGCAACCAAAGGAAAAGGGGACAAGGGCTTCTTGCCAGAAGGTTGCTTCCACTTTGTACTTCCTGACTTTGTGCTTCTGCTGCAAGTCAAGTTCTAGCCTTTGAATGATTTGTTTCAGCAGTTTCTCGGGTTTCGGGACAGGCTTGATGGAGAGGGCACTAATGCTGTCTTCTTTCTCGTCGGGATATGCAAAGTCCCACGGCACTTGGGCGAAGGACTCAAGTGCCGTGGTTAAGAGGATTAGGGTAAGGATAATGAACCGTCTCATCATTGTTTAAGTTCCTGTCTGCGGCCCATCCTGAGGATTTTACCTTCGTTAGGGATGCTGTCGCTTGGCGCTTCAACATCGCTACGAGTGGCTGGTGCGTAGTAGGGATAGCCGTAGTCCCAGTTGTCGCGACCCCCATAGCCATAGGTGTTCACGTAGGGTGTCCAGTTGTAGTAGTCGGCAATTTTGTAGAGACGGAACACGGTTCCCGTGTTGGAGAAAGTGCCCGAGAAGTAGTCGTTAGTCATCTGATAGTTGCTGATACGCACGTCGAGCTGGTGGTCGTAGTCGTAGGAAAGATAGATGGAACCGTTCTCCACCGACCATCTGAACTTGTAGTATTGGTACTCGTAGGGGCCGTAGCTGTAGTAGTCCACCTGCGTTCCTCTGCCATAATTCGCATAGGAATAGGCGGGGGTGAAAGTGAGGCGCGTGTCGTAGGAATTGAACGTATGGCGTCCTCCGTGGCCGTCGATGTAGTCATAGAACATGCCGAAGTCCCCTCTCCATTGTCCGGAGAGCACCATCGACTGGTTTTCATCCTCGATATCCACGCAAGAAGAGAGCGAAAAAGCCGCCATCATGAAGATGAGGGAAAAGAGGCAATGAGCCTTTGCCTTGCCGTTTTTGAGTATCATAAAGAGTTTCATAGCTGTACTTTTTTAGGTTTGTCTGGTGCAAAGGTACGTGAAGTTCTGCGGTTTTCAATAGGGGAAAAGCGAACTTTTCAGGGGGAAATCCCTATTTGTGGCTATCGGCCGAATCGTCCTTCCGTTTCGAATTGCGCCACAAAGGTAGTGGAAAATCCCGACTTCTGCAAGCCTTTTGCCAAACTTATGCAAGTATGTTCATTGATTTGTCATGATGATTCAATTGCTGCATCATGATAAATCAATTGCTGCATCATGATAAATCAACAAATCCCGCGTGCGGCGTTTTGTGACACGACTGCTCGGGATGGTCAACCAGGCGTGTCAAGTCGTGCAGGATGAAATAATCGATTCAAAAAGTTCGCTGTTTGCAAAAGTTTTCGTAACTTTGTGCGGAATTCCTTCTAACAAATAGCTAATGATTATGATTAAACGAGTGATTTCAGCTGTTCTTGTGGCTCTTGCGGCCATGACTGCCAATGCACAGAACCCTTTCGTGCAGACTTGGTTCACGAGCGACCCCGCTCCCATGGTACACAACGGCCGGATGTATGTCTATACGGGCCACGACGAGGACGGCGCCGACTTTTTCTGGATGCAGGAATGGCGTGTCTATTCCACCGAGGACATGGTGAACTGGACCGACCACGGTTCGCCTCTTGCCCTGGAGAGCTTCTCTTGGGCCGACGACCGGGCGTGGGCTTCGCAGACCGTCGAAAGGGACGGGAAGTTCTACTGGTATATCTGTGCCCACAGCAAGCTGTCGGGCGGAATGGCTATCGGCGTGGCAGTCGGCGATTCGCCTACAGGCCCCTTCAAGGATGCCATCGGGAAACCGCTCTTCGAGAACGGCTCGTGGGACCACATCGACCCGACCGTCCTCATCGACGGCGAACAGGCTTGGCTGATGTGGGGCAACCCCCAATGCTATTACCTGAAACTGAATCGCGACATGATATCCTATAGCGGAGAGCTCGGACGCCTCGACATGACGGAAGAGGCTTTCGGCGGTCCGATGATGAGCAAACGCGAAAAGGGAAAGGAATACAAGGATTCGTATGTTGAGGGTCCGTGGCTCACCAAGCGGAACGGCGTCTATCAGCTGCTCTATGCGGCAGGAGGCGTGCCCGAGCACATCAGCTACAGCACCGCCCCGTCGCCTACGGGGCCTTGGAAATATGCCGGTCCCATCATGCCCCTGTGCGACACGAAATCCTTCACGAACCATTGCGGCGTGGCCGACTTCAAAGGACATTCCTACTTCTTCTACCATACAGGAAAACTGCCAAAGGGAGGCGGTTTCGGGCGTAGCGTGGCAGTCGAGGAGTTCAACTACAAAGCCGATGGCAGCTTCCCCACCATCATGCCTACCGACGAGGGCGTCCAGCCCGTCGAGACCTTCAATCCCTATCGCAAGGTGGAGGCCGAGACGATGGCTTTCTCAAGAGGGGTGAAGACCGAACAGAACGATGATATAGGCGTTTATGTCAGCGAGATCCATAACGGCGACTACATCAAATTGCAGAATGTGAAGTTCGATGGGAACGTGACCAAGCAGTTCACGGCCCGTGTGGCAAGCGGTTTGCGTGGCGGCCAGATTGAGGTGCGCTTGGACAGCCTGCATGGCGCTTTGATGGCTCGCCTGGAAGTGCCTGGCACAGGAGGCTGGGAGAAGTGGCAGACGCTTACGGCCGACTTTCAGCAGCAAGCGACAGGCATCCACGACCTGTATCTCTCCTTTACCGGTCGCAAAGGCCCGAAGCTCTTCAATTTCGATTGGTGGCAGATAGAGGGCTTGAAGTCATTGGTAGTGGAGGATGGCGGTTTGGGCAACTGCAAAGCCATCATGAAGGAAGAAGCAGGCCTCGAAGCCCATACCGTCTTCGTGCCGCAGGACCTCTCGCCTTTCAACAAGAAGAACCCCTTGCCCGTGCTCGTTTGGGGCAACGGAGCCTGCACGAACTCGCCTTGGGAGCATTTCAAGTTCCTCAACGAGATTGCCTCTCATGGCTATCTTGTAGTGGCCACTGGCTACATCCCGATGGAAGAGAAGCCCTATCAAGGACCGATGTCCACCACGCAGCAGCAGATAGAATCCATCGATTGGGCCATCTCTCAGAATGCCGACCCGTCTTCGCCTTATTATAATAAGATAGACGTGAAGAATATCTGTGCTGCCGGTATGTCCTGCGGCGGTTTGCAGACACTCTATAACTGTGCTGACCCTCGCATCAAGACCATGATGATATGCAACAGCGGCCTTTTCAAGGAAAGCAATCGAGGGCAGGCGAAAGGCGGAATGCCGATGCCCGAGAAGGCGAAACTGAAGGAAATTCATACGCCGGTCATCTATATCCTTGGCGGTAAGGAAGATATCGCCTACGAGAACGGCATGGACGATTTCCACAAGATAAATCATGTTCCGGCATGTGCGGCCAACTTTCCGGTAGGTCATGGCGGCACCTATCGTCAACCTCATGGCGGCGAGTTCTCTGTCGTGGCGCTCGCTTGGCTCGACTGGCAACTGAAAGGCAACAGGCAGGCAGCCAAGATGTTCGTGGGCAAAGATTGCCTCCTCTCGAAACGCGAAGGATGGACTCTTGAGAAGAATCAGAAAATGAAATAAACGATTATGGTTTTCAACGAAATAGGAAAGACAGGCCTTCGCGTCTCGAACCTGAGCTTTGGGGCTTCATCCCTTGGGGGCGTATTCCATGGAATCCGCGAGGAAGAGGGCATTCGAGCCGTGCATGTAGCCATAGATGGGGGCATCAACTTCATAGACGTGTCGCCTTATTATGGCCATCTGAAGGCAGAGACGGTGCTGGGCAAGGCGCTCAAAGAGATTCCTCGCGACAAATATTACCTATCGACAAAGGTGGGGCGCTATGGAAAGGATGGCGTCAACACTTGGGATTATTCTGCAAGGCGTGCCGAAGAGAGCGTCTATGAGAGTATGGAGCGCCTGAATGTCGATTATATAGACCTGATAAATGTGCATGATATTGAGTTCCAGGCGGCTATGGATGGCGGCCTCCAGAAGGTGGTGGACGAGACGTTGCCTGCTCTTGTGGCTTTGCGAGAGAAAGGCGTCGTGGGGCACATAGGCATCACCGACCTGCAGCCAGAGAACCTGAAATGGGTCGTGGAGCATTCCGAGCCCGGAACGGTGGAGAGCATCCTCAATTTCTGCCATTATTGCCTCAATGATACGATGCTGGCCGACTATCTTGCCTTCTTCGAGGAGCATGGGGTTGGTGTCATCAACGCCTCGCCTTTGGCAATGGGACTGCTCTCCGAGCGTGGCACCCCCGATTGGCATCCTGCTCCAAAGGAACTGAAGGAGGCATGCGCTCGTGCAGCCGCCTACTGCAAGGAGAAAGGCTATCCCATCGAGAAGCTCGCCGTGCAGTTTTCTACAAGCCTGAATCCGCGAATCGCCACGACCCTCTTCAGTAGCGCCAACCCTGATAATGTGCTGAAAAACATCCGTTTCGTGGACGAACCAATGGACGAAGCGCTCGTGGCAGAGGTACAGACAATAATCGGCGACCAAATGCGAGTGAGATGGCATAATAGTTAATCCAAATTAAAAGTTAAAAATTGGAGGTTTGGAGAGGGTCAACTTTCAATTTTCAATCTCCAATTTTTCAATCTTCAATTTTCAATCTCCAGTTTTTCAATTTTCAATTTTCAATCTTCAATTTCCAATGCTCTTAATCGATTCTCATAGCCACCTTTGGTTGCGGCAAGATACCACATGGAACGGCATGGCCATCCGCACCACCAAGAATGGCCGCTCCATGTTCCTTGGGGAAGAGGTGCAGATGTTGCCGCCCTTCATGATTGACGGGCAGAACACGGCCGAGGTGTTCCTCTCCAATATGGATTATGCGCAGGTGGCAGCTGCCGTGGTGGTGCAGGAGTTTATCGACGGCCTCCAGAACAGCTATCTATCGGAGGTGAGCCGCAGGTATCCGCAGCGCTTCTTTGTATGCGGCATGGCCGATTACTTGCATGATGGCTTCTTTCAGCAGGCAAAGGAGCTGATAGAGCAAGGCTTCCGAGGCATGGCTGTCCCTGGCCATCGCTTGTTAGGGAGGAGGCTCACGGATGGCGAGATGATGCAGATGTTCCGCTTGATGGAGGAGAAGGGCGTCGTCCTTTCCATTACCTTGGCCGATGGCAACCGTCAGGTGGCTGAGCTGCGCGAGGTCATAGCGGAATGTCCCCGCCTCAAGATAGCCATCGGTCACCTTGGAATGGCCAGTCCGCCAGCGTCGCCGCCTTGGGAGAATCCCGACTGGCAGGAGCAAATCAAGCTGGCTCGCCATGAAAATGTCTATATCGAGACGGGCGGCATCACGTGGCTCTACCATTCCGAGTTCTATCCCTTCCCCACGGCTGTCCGTGCCATCCGCGAAGCAGCCGAACTGGTGGGCATGGAGAAGATGATGTGGGGCAGCGACTATCCTCGCACCATTACCGCCATCACCTATCGCATGAGCTACGATTTCCTGCTCGGCTCCCCCTTGCTCTCCGATAGCGACAAGCAACTCCTCTTGGGCGAGAATGCCCGTCGTTTCTATGGCTTCGGCCAACTGCCAAGCCTTCCTTATATAAAGAACATGTCAGAATGAAAGCAATACAAATCAGAGCCGAAAGGCAGATGGGAGTTGTGGAACTTCCCGAACCTGAGATGAAAAGCGATGAGGTGCTGCTGCGCCTCGAGTATGTGGGTTTCTGCGGAAGTGACCTCAACACTTGGCTCGGTCGGAATCCGATGGTAAGGATGCCCGTCTTGCCTGGTCACGAGGTCGGTGCTGTCGTCGAAAAAGTGGGTGCTGATGTGCCGGAGGGACTGAAGCCCGGAATGGTGGTGACGGTCAATCCCTACACCAATTGCGGCAAATGCGCCTCCTGCCGGAACGGCCGCCCGAATGCCTGCCAACACAACGAGACGCTGGGCGTGCAGCGATGGGGAGCCATGCGCGAGCGTATCGCCTTGCCTTGGGAGAAAATCATCCCTGCCGACGGCCTCGATGCCCGTACCTCAGCCTTGATAGAGCCCATGAGCGTGGGCTTTCATGCCGTAGGGCGTGCCCAGGTGACGGACATCGACTCCGTGCTCGTCATTGGTTGCGGCATGGTGGGCTTGGGGGCTGTGGTGCGCTCGTCGCTTCGTGGCGCCACCGTCATAGCGGCCGATATCGACGACGAGAAGCTGGCGTTGGCTCGCGAGATGGGAGCCGCCTTTACCGTCAACACACGCACGGAGGATGTGCACCAACAGCTCCTCGAGCTGACCGCGGGCTTTGGTCCCGATGTCGTAATCGAGGCCGTGGGAAGCGCTCCTACCTATCAGATGGCTGTCAATGAAGCGGCATTCACGGGGCGGGTGGTCTGCATTGGCTATGCCAAGACCGAGGTGTCGTTCCAAACGAAGCTCTTTGTGCAGAAGGAGCTGGACATCAGGGGCTCGCGCAATGCTTTGCCATCCGATTTCCGAGCTGTGATACGCTATCTTGGGCGAGGCTCCTGTCCTGTGGAAAGGCTCATCAGCAAGGTCGTGAAGCCGGAGGACGCCCCAGCCGCCATTAGGTGGTGGGCAGAGCAGCCGGGCAAGGTGTTCAGGATACTGGTCTCTTTTTAACCGCGCCCCGCTCAGCATTTTTTCGGAGAGCGAGCAGAGAGCGTGAAAAATTCTTTACAAAAATCAGGGCAAAGAACGCGGTGTTCTGTGTCGGGACATGTGGCATTCGAGAGTGCCGCACGCGGAATTTGCCAACGCCGCACGCGGAAATGCCCAACGCCGCACGTGGAGTTGGGAATTACCTCACGTGGGGTTTACTGACGCTCTGTGCGGAATCTGGCCGAAAAGTATGCGGAATTTACCGACGGTCCGTGCCGAACTTGTGCTTTCTTTGCACGACGCCTCAAAATCCTCTCTTATAACCGATTGGTTGTCACGGGAAATTCGATTTAAGCGCCTTTTTCGCGTTTGGGGTTGAAAAGTGTCTCAGAAACAAAAACAAGCCGTCAGAGCGCTTGCCCTTGGGAAAAATGTTGACAAATGCTCCCGACAAAAGTTCCCCGCCCTTGGTGGACCGAACTGCTGGCCACCTTAGGGGGGAGTACTTTTTGCTGTCGTTATTTCCGCTTTTCATCTTTTCCCCTCTGTTTCATTATTCCCGAAGATAGGGGAGGGAGGGGGCAGAATTATCTTTCAGATGCTTTTCCGCCTTTACTTCACGAATATCTTTTTAGCCTTTCCGTCGCTCGAGCGGACGATGTTGATGCCGCGAGGCATTTGGCCGCCGCCCTGTTTGCCATTCATTATCTGGCGTCCGCTGAGGTCGTAGATGAGGGTCGATTCCGTGCCCTCTGCATCGACGAGACGGATGGCCGTGGGGTCGCCCACCTGCCTCAGGTTGCACGAGAGCAACAGATATTCGTCGTAGATGTTGCTTCTGCTCTCATTGGTGAAGCTTATCACATAATTGCCTGCCGTGCTGATAGTGAATTCCAGCTCGTGTTCCGCAGCTGTCGATACATTGGCCGACATGTTGCCACCTGCGTTTGGCGAGGCGGTAAAGACCTTGGAGGCAGAGATGCTGCTCTCCGACGCCGCATCCAGGATGCTGACCTTGTACTTGGGGCTTTCTTTCCATGCGGCCATCGCGTAGGTCAGCTTATAGTCGCCGGGCTGGAGGGTAAGCGGGTAATCGCTCAGGCGGCCATATTCGGCACATTCCTCCCGCCAATAGAGCGCTTTCCCCTGGTAGCCGGCAAAGCCCGACATGGTGCGGGCTCCAAGGCTGAAGCTGTTGGGATATTCATGCACCTCGCCGTTCTCCTGAACGCAGCGCCAACCGGCGGGAATCGCTCCCATTAAGGTGCTGGCAAAGTCGAGCTTCAGCACGGAAAACTTGTCCTCGAACACGGGCTCGATGCTGACGTTGTCGTTGGGCATGACGAAGGTAATCTTGTTCGGGTCGTCAGCGAGGTCGATGGTCTTCTCCATCGTATAGAACACAGAGTTTATGACGCGGAGCTGGGTAAGGGCGTATCCGTAGTTGGCATTGACGGTAAGCGTGATGGTGTCGCCTTCTGCCGCTTCGGTCTTGTCGGCCGTGACGCTGCCCTGTTCGGCATCCTTGATATCCACATAATAGGTCATGGGCGGGACATCGGCTGGGCGGTAGCAGATCTGGTCGACATACATGGGCCGGCCCCTTCTATTGGTGAGGACAAAGCTGTTTGCGCCTGCGCCCAGCGTCGCGTTGATGCTCACCCATTGCCACTCGTTGACGTCCGTCTTTTCGCATCTGACGTCCTGATATTCCCCATTCGCTTCCATTCGGATAGTGCCGCTCCTGGTCGAGCAGGTATAGCGGGCGCTGATGATGTATTCGCCTTCCTGCCCCTCCTTCAGGTTCAGTTGATGTCGCAAAGCCCCCGTCCTGTTGGTGCCCATATCCATAAAGCCGTTGCCGGCGTGGCCGCGAACTTTCGGATACTCTTCATAGGGATTCGTGGAACATTTCTTGATGTTCCTGAAGTCCATGTCTTCGGCCTCAATCAGGATGACGCCTCGATAGAGCTCAGGCTGCTTGGGGAGAGGCAAAGGCGTTATGGCAATGGCATCGGTCATGGCAGAGCGGTCGGCAGCACCCGAGCAGCTGACAGCAACATCGACCGCACCGCAATGTTTCACTATAATGGTGTCGGTCTGGCTCTCTGCCCCGTATTTCTGGAAAGCGCTTGGTGCCTCGCCCTTCGTGTAGGAATGAGCCTTGAATGTCAGCACGGGCTCTGTCGTGCAGCCCGTTATGATGATGCTGTCCGTGCGAACGGCTGTGGTATCCGTCCGATAGTTGTTCAGGTAGAAATCTATATGGCTGTCGAACTCACGGACGATGCCGCTGGACAGCTTGTCATATTTCAGCACCAATGCCTCGCAGGTATTGTATTGCAGGGGGACGACGGCCTCGGCACGCTTCTTCTTGTTGAGGTATGTGTAGGGCGTGTAGGTGACAAGCTGGTTGCGATAGCGGTTCACAAAAAGGTCGCCCTCCGAGACCACAGGATACTGCTCGTTGAAGCTCGCCTGTTTCTTCGCGATGGTTCCCCATTTCGTGTTGCGTTGCGTCTTCTTAAGCTGGACGGGGATAGCCTGCGCAAGCTCATCGTAGAGCCCCGTCACCATCGGTATCGTGCCGTAGCGGCCTGTGCTCTTGAAATAGCAGCAGTTGTCCATCCATTGCCCATTGCCCTTGTTGAAAGGGTCGTCTTGTTTGTAGATGCCGTCGTACAGGTTGGCCCATGTGGCATACATGTTCTCGTCGTTGCCCGATGTCGCATTGTTGATGACGACGACCTTCTGCTTGCCCACCACCTCTTCGCGAGAAGGGATGTACATCGTGCCGTCGATGATTTTCAGGAACATGTCGTTCCAAACGCCATTCATGTTGTCGAAGCGTTCCCAGACGCGACGCTTGAAATTACCTACCGTTATCTGGTCAACCTCGTGGAAACATTCTTCGCGCCACGTCAGCTCAGGTCCGTCCCAAACAGCGCCGCCATTCACGCATGTCTGCTCCATGACCGTTCCTATGCCAGCAGACGAAGGGTATTTCTGCCCATGGCCCTCGCCAAGCACATTATCCAAGCCGCCATTCCAGCCGCAATTATCGTAGCGAACGCCATAATTCTTCGTCAGACCGCTGATGAAGGGACCAAACGACACGGATTCGTTGTTGTAGAAGCACGAGCTCGTGGTGTACTTATACAGGAAGAGCATGTTTTCAGGATACTGTTGGCAGGCGGCCAGGAAATCCTTGTTCAACTTCAGCTCGCCTATGGGATTCAGCGGATGGCTCCAGATGTTGCCGCAGAACGAGACCGTGAGCAAACCGCCGTACGTATGCGACATCTCCACCAGCCTGGCAAAGAGAGCCCAGCGGTCGCTCTGTGTGGCCGACGACTTGTCGCCCACCTCGTTGAAGCCCCAAAACTGCTCTGCATAGTTCCAGCCAAGGAAGTTGGGGAACTTCTTGAAGAAATATTCGAATGTCACCATATCGTAATCCTGGATATGGGTATGTCCGCCAGATGCCGGCTGGCACGAGAACCACATCCCGTTCTGCTGGCACACCGTTCCCCACGATTTATATGTTTGGAAGGCGTTCTGCGGCATTTTATAGATGTTAAGCTCCTTATCGTACTGGCACGAGAGCGAGAGGTTCAGGCAGACGTAGGGCTTGATTTCTTCAGGGATGAGGTCTATGATTTTCTGCGGGTCAGCCTTGTACCAGACGTCCACATGGATGAACCAAAGCGGGTGTTGCGAGTCGATGGGGCGGCGTTGCTGAGCAGCTAGGTCGTGTGCTCCGAAGAGCATAAAGAATGTTATGAGAATAATTTTCGAGAGAAAAGAATGCCTCATAAGTATTGGGGTTAAATAGCTGCTGTTATTATTGTTGTTTAGTGCTTTCTGAATCGTTTTGCATAGATGCGAAAAGGTTTTAGAGTTAAGGCCTTGGAGGGATTCCCTTTATATCTTAACGATAAACCTTGGCGGTCTTTACACTTCCATCTTCGTATATTATCTTGCGAATGCAAACGCCTTGCGATGGTTGGCTTATCAGCTGGCCTGAGAGATTGTAGTACCGCACCGCCTTTATCTTGCCTGTGGATGCGACTGCGGGCTTTATCTCATCTATTACATCTTGGGTGGCGAACCATAATGGATAAGGCTTCTGAACTGTGCCCAACTGCCTCTCTGACTGGAAGAGGACACAACCTGATGAACAATACACTTCGCCTTGAGCATCAAGCAAGCGGAAGACGAGTTGGTCTTGCCCTACTTCGCCATGAATGTTCATAAAGAGCAGACCTCCCTCCAAGACGCCAACACCCCGGCATTCGTCTCCGCAGAAAGCTCCCACATGATAAGGTTCTTCCAGAGAGATTCCCTCGTCAGCATCAACCGTAGCCACCATCGTCATTACATCTGGATAAGCGTGTATGTCGACATTGAAGATTGAAGATTGAAGGTTGAGCAATTCGTCCTGATTCGGTTGTGCTGGAGCATAACGTTTGCTGCGTGACCTCATTGGACTCAAACTCTGCCAGCAGAATTCCTGTGGCTGAGAGGTATAGAGGAGGTAAGCTTGCCCTGGTTGCAAGGTTTTCAAGGAACCGTACCATTGCCCGTTCTCGTAAGTGGCAAAGGCATCGAGGCCAACAAGCTTGTCACCCTCCTGAGGAAGATAATTGGCAAGGGCGGCTTCGAGTGTTGTGGAATTGAAGAGAGGACAACCTATCCAGTTCCAACCAGCCTGCAAAGTAACTGGAGAGTTCACATCATAGATGGGGCCTCGCAAAGTGACATTTCCTGCCTGTTGCATCTTTATCTTGTATCCTTTCGCTGCCTCAAGGGCTTGTAGAGTTCCTTCCCAGCCGTCCTCTTCATTGAACAATAGGCTCTCCTCCTGTCCTCGCAAGCATAGAGCATCTGTAAGGAAGCGACTCTTGTCCACGCCCACAGCCATATTGTGCGAGGTCCAGTTCCATCCTTCAGCAAGGTCGAGCGTAATGGTTCTGTCTGGTCCCAGCCAGTCTTCGTCAGTCAGCGTATTGAAGTCGGTCATTCCCAATTTATTGGAATTGTTAATGGTTGGCTGATTGAGAGTGATTGTCATGTTGCCGCCATCAGGGTAGCGACCGAAAGTCTGGAATTTATTATGCTCCATATACTCGAGCCGGTCAGCCCATGAACCATCGGCAGCCTGGATGCTGACCATAGCTCCATCGGCATTCTCGAGTTTGAAGGGAGCATGAAGCTGGTTGATACCTCCCTTCTTGTCGCACCAAATGATTTGTGTTCCATGAGCAGGCACGATGCCTTCCTGCAACTGATACTTTTGCGGATTGCTTGAATTGTCGCTCAAATAGAGGCCTGCCAAGGAGATATCCTGGTCGGTTGTGTTATAGAGTTCGAGCCAGTCAGTCTTCTTCCCATAATCATTCACGCATATTTCGCCAACGGCATTCACCTCATTGATGCGGAGAGGCGATGCTCCTGCTTCCCAACGCTGGCGTTCGTCGGTGACAGATTCATAAATGGCTTTCAACACAACACGACTGCCATCCTCGAAAGTCTCAAGGAGGTCAACGGCTTCACTGGCAGCTATTGTCCTACCTTCTTTGCCACTTAGAGTGAGGCCTCCCTCGAACCACATATCAGAGCTGGATGCAGAGCAGTTCTTGGCCATGATTGCTATCTGATTGTCGCCTACCTGAAGATATTCATGAGGTATAATTAAGTTTCCTATATAAGGGTCTTGCGATTCATAGTGCCCGTCAATGGTATAGTCGGAATAGGATGAACCGCTGGCCACATAGTAGCCCCCGACTTCATAGCCGTTCACATAGAGCATCATGCCATCATCTATCTGATAACTGAAAATAAGAATGTCTTCATCCGCAAGAGGATAATCGAGATGGAAAGTGTTGCGGAAATAGTAGGTGGGGCGCATGCTGCCCGTTCCCTGATTAAGCTTGGTTGCGGAATTGTCCTGCATATAGTAGCCTTCCTTGGCAAAGCCGAAGGGCGCGGCACCTGTTTGCCATCCGTTTGCGGCTTCATCAAAGGAAAGAGCTGTCCAGTCTTTGCCATCCATAGAGCCTCGGTCGTAGTACATCCATTGGGCTCCTGCCGGTATTAAGATTGAGGTAGAGACTGATTCGCTTTCCGCCCTCCATTCTTTGAAAGAATATCCAGCCGGAGCCTTTGCCGTAAGTTGAACGGGCTGGCCTTGGTAGGAGAAGAGATAACCTCCGAACTTGCCTGTTGGTATCTCCTGTCCGTTCACACCCAAACGTGCTTCAGGAATATTGGACGAGATATTAGCGAAGAGACTGAATGATGGGTTGAAATAGTTGCGAATATTGTTGATGCGGGCACCGTTGTAAGCAGAGCGAATGGTACTTATAAGGCTGGTGCTTGCACTGCTTCCCTCGAAGTCTAAGGCAGGATTGGTGTTCTGATATATCTCCCTTACAATCTCTTCGCATCTTGTTGGCTCGAACACGCTGCCATTCACTATGCAAAAAGCATCCATGAACTGGCGGCGGAAGGGGTCGTACTTCATCAAGTTGCGGAAAAGGTCATCGACATTGGCACCTCCGCTCGTGTTCAACACCTCGTTCAACATGTTGGTACTCGAGAAAGCGGAATCAACATCGAAGAGTACGAAGTGGAACTTCCCGTCTGTACGACTGCGGAAACCCTTTATATTGTTAGTGTTGGTTATCCAGTCGGAAGGTCCCATATAGCATTCCAACGCCATATAGTTCACATACTCATCTATGTCGAGGAGTTCGCAAATCTGACTGTAGGTTTCTTCCGATTTGTTTTGAGCCAGTTTCTTTGCTAAGCTTTGCAACTGCGCCCAAGCCTGGTTGTCGCCCATTTTCTGATTGTATTGGGCATTGCTCAGGTCGAACTGGTCCATATCGTCGAAGTCGATGCCATAGTTGCTATAAGCAAAATGCTTGTTGTTGCTCTCGCGGATATTGAGCATACCATAGTACATTCCGTTCAGGAAGACATGTGCCGGCTGATAGTCTTGGCAATCCACATAAAAGCCGCTCCTCATCACCATCATTTGAATGGCAGGGTCTTTCGTGCGATGGTATGTGTCGTTGCCACCATTGCGAACCTGCCAGCAGCGATATTTGTTATGAGTTTTCAGGGGGAAGACAGGATAGTCTATCACGTTCACGCCCTCATACCTTTTGTCGGTCTTGAGACGGAAAGAACTTCTGGCTTCCCAATTCTTGCCGTCCACAGTTGCTCCTCCGTATGCCCTTGTCCAGCCTCCGGAAATCTCCAGGTCCATTTCCTGATTAAGCACCATAGTGTAAGCGGTGCAGCCATCTTCTGTCGTCTGTAGTCCGTCCTCGGTTGTCTGAGGCACCAGGTATTCCATATTGACTGGACGCTCCCAGTCCATATTCCAGTTGCATGCGCTGCTCTGTCCGTTCCCGCTGATGCCATTGGTTCCTTTCACGAAGACGCCCACTTTGTTGTCGAAGAAGTTCTTGGGTTCGGACACCACAGAAAGTATCGGCAGGTAATAGTCGTGGTTCTGATAGATGTAGCTGCGCGTCACGACAGGACTTGGCAGGAAGCCATCCTTCAGGAAACAAAATCGCAGGATTGTGGTGGCTGTGATATTGAAGAGCCCGTTCTTGCTGGTCTCGCCGTTGGTAGCCGTCGGAGTGCTTCCGTCTGTTGTGTACCTCAATGTATAGCCGGATGGGATTCTCACTCGCGTCCAGAACTCTTCTGTGAAGACTTTTGAGTCGATGCTGACAGTCGGCTCCTCCAGACGGAACTCTGCAAACTTGCTGTCATTGTTGGATGCTCTTGGCGAGGGCTCTCCTGTCCATCCCCATTCTTCGCTGCAATCCTGCACTCGAGCCCAAGAGCAGCGGGGAATGGCAGGCGGATATGAGACAGAGGAGATGATGCTCTTGTCCGAAGTCAGCAGATTGATGGTGCCGCCCTCAACATCCAATTTGAAGGGAACCTGCCCTCGTGAGCCGGAACCATAGGTGCCTTGCGACTGCGCATGGTCGAAATAGAGCAGCTTATATGCACCGCCCATGATGGAACCAGAAACCACCAGACGGAATTCGTTCACGCCATCCGACACAAACATATTTCTGAGGGATATCGTCTCCTCCGAAGGATTGTAAAGCTCAATCCAGCTGCCGTAGCAATTGGCGCCGTCGAGATACTGATCAATATTGCTCACCTGCACCTCATTGATGATAAGAGGTGGTATCTCCGTTTCCTGAGCCACGCAGAAAGAGGCTGACAGGAGGCAAAGCAGACTCAAAATATGGTATTTCATTTTGAATTTGGTGTATATGTCCATATCGAATAATACTGAGGGCTTCCTTGCTCTATTATCTTCTTAAATTTACCCTCTTTCATACATTATTATTATATAAATACTGCGTCTTGCGCAGGCAAAGATACAAAAAAGCGAGCAAATAGCAAAATGATAATCAAAAAGATTTGTTTTTTATTTCCAAGAGCAGAAGTAGCTCGACAAAGTCAAGTACAAAATGAATGTGAATTATGAAGACTTTTCAAAGAAAAAGCAAAAATAAAGCCCCACTCTTTGAGAAGCAGGGCTGGAGGACCTTGAACTAGTTAGTATTCTTTCCCCAAATCTCAACGCAATCAGCACCTTTTATCAGAAAAATTTTATCGTAATTAGAAACGACGCCATTAGGTAAGGAAAAATCTTTCACGTCAACCTGTTCGTGTTCCGGGAAACAAATTGCGAGCCAGTATTGTGTTATTATGTTGTTCTTAGGCAATCGTTTGTAGCAAGCCAGTTTCCTTTCTTTTTTGTTGATGCAATCGAGAATTATTGTCTCTTCAATCTGTTCATACTTTACAACATACATAATCTCGGCTTTTGTTTTTAAACATGAAGGTAATTCTACGGCTTCTGCAAATGCTATATAGTGATTGTTGAATTGTGTGCCATTTGGAAAAAGGAATGCATCTATTTCTCTAAAAATAGAATCTTTGCATTTTTTATACTCAGTTTCATTTGGATAATTTCCGTCAGACATCCAAATTTTAATTCGATAAGGTCTCTGTTTATAGTGTTCACTACTTAATTTTTTTTCGTCAAATTGTTTTGTGTATTCTTTTAGTAAGTTGTTAAATGTGTTAATGTTCTTATGTAGTTCAGTATGAGTATAGTTAATGACTTCTATTCCAACAATCTTATTATCATGGCTTTTCAGACATATATCTGGTTTGTCATCACACATTGATTCGTCAGGAATAAATCCAAACTTATATAGCAATGGCCTTATGCTATACAATTCTTTCTTTTGCTTCTCTGATATCTTCGAATCGTTCATCATAACTTAAACCTCATCGGTCTATATTCATACTCAGCGCACTCCCATACCCATTGCACAACTTGTCTAGTAAGGTTAAGTCGGTTAACAGGGTCTTTAATCAAACTTATTTCAAACGTATCTTTGTTTTGATAAACTAAAGCAAGGTAGTAGTTCCCTGGTTTATATTGTGCAGCCGCAAATTCGTTGTTTGTCATTCGGAACTTTTGCCCAACATAGTCAATGGATTTCACTTCTATATAAATGTTTTTCCCGTTAGGATCACTTCCTTCTAGGTCAAACCCGAGGTTTTGCTTACTTACATCCTTAAGCCTGAATCCATTAGCATTTAATGCTGCTAATGTGTTTTCTTCGGCACTTCTCCATTTTTGAATGCCTTCATTATTCGCAATCTGTTTTGAAGAAGATTCTGCATCGTTAAACCACTGAGAAACACTTGTTGGATTATAAGATTCCTCATTATCATAGTTATCGATGCCATCGCCTTGAAAACTATCTTCATCTTCACAGAACTGTATCTCATTTATTTTGTTCAACCCCATCTTTTTTAAGAACTGACTTATGTCATTTTGGGAAATACCATTGTCTGCCAATAGTTGTATATAACTCTCGTCGATTTCGTCTTGAGTCTCATTTATTTCCTTTAGTGAACATAGTCTTCCATTCGACATAACTAACTCGATTGTAGTTAAAGAAGTCAATTTACGGTTCATTAAGACTTCCTTTATTCCTGCAGCTAATATTTGAGCATGTCCCAATACTGATATGTCGGAGTGACTAACTTTATTAATTAGCGTTTCTAAAACTTCTGGTTTGTTTCCCAAATATCTTAAGAAATCACTCAATCCTAAAACATCGTTACATTCTGGGGAAATATACGGCAAATTTGAATTAACCATAATTTTTGCAAAATCTTCTGCATTCAACCATGACGGAGCCAATTTAATATCTGAAAGTTCTTTGCCAAAAGCATTCTTAATGTTTATGGCAAATTCTTTTTCAAAAGATTGTTTCGTTAACTGAATCAATTTCAAATCAAAATAAGGCATCAATGCATCAGTAATAGCCCTATCCTTATTGTCTAATGCATATTTTAACAAGGAAGCATAAAGCTTACAGAAATTAGAGATGACCTGTATTGTGGTCTCATCCATTATCAAATGCCTACGGGATGGATCTGTGCTGAAATCACCATTTATCACAACACCCAATCCACAACTATCTTCTGTTGGAAGGAAAACATGGATAATTGCATCGTTTTTTGATAATCTCGATACCTTTCCGTTATCCATCGAGAAAGCTATGCTACAATTTGAGTCTGAGCACACAAACCAATTTGAGATAGCTTCAGTTGTCGAAACTCTTAAATAACGTCCCTTTTCATTCACGTCTATTTGAGCAATATTTGCGGTTACGTTTTTGCTTAAGTGTATGGTAATAGTCTGAATGCTATTCAAGAATAATAGTGTCGTACTTGCAAACGATGTGTATTCTTCATCTATTTGATTAGCCAATACACCTGTGAAAATAAAGATAGTTTCAAATCCCTCATCCTGCATTCTTTTTATTTCATCAGATAATTTTTGTCTTAATGACTTATCTAATTCGTGAGGAATCCTAATCAAGGGAACCTTAGGAGCCTGTGGAATTATTTGTTTTGACAGTTCTTTTGAAAAGGTAATCTCAAAATCACCACTTATCAAGTGTACCTCTTTTGCAAAACTAACTACAGACTTAAACCCGATTCCTCTATATCCTATTGTTGTTCCTCTAACCTTGTTAGATGAAGCACTACGGCAAAGACTTTCCAAATCTTTTATGTTAAATGGACGTCCATTATTGGCGACGAACAAAAAATCGCCAGAGCGTTTTACATAAAACTTGGTAGCCTTGGCATCATCTGCATTTTGCAGAAGCTCAATAAATGAACGGCTATTATAACTTTCAGAAACATACGCTTCCAAGCCTGCTAAGTCAGACAAAAGCATAGGAGAACTCTTTGCTTCAGCAATAAGAGCCTCTCTCAGTTTAGACAATTCATTATTCATCGTGTAGGATAGATTCTAATTTTACTTATCTCATCGACAGTAATGTCCAACTCTATATAATCAAAGGTTAGAACTTCGAAGCCCTTAAACTCTTCAGCATATTTAGATTCACTATTGGTGTATACAATGTCATTGTTGTTGTCATAAATAGCAATATTGATTGTAAAATCATTCTCGGGAATCTCACCATTTATGGCAAGAACCTCACAGAAAACCTTCAAAGAGTTTTCATCTTCTACCTTAACGGAGAAATTTTGCAGAGTTA
>JAEEGG010011457.1_pt1 | contig 19331 bp, 10 predicted proteins | sample 9134161 | NCBI WGS metagenome assembly JAEEGG01 (sample SAMN16246543, study PRJNA631951) | gut metagenome | biome: gut microbiome; feature: rumen; material: CR-attached | host: Bos | place: Iran: Karaj | collected 2018-10 | reverse complement strand
AAATCCCTGACACGCCCATCTACTGCACCGCCAAGGGCGAGGCCATCATCCGTGGCCACTATCACCAGGATTGGAACTTCGTGAATGTCAAGACCGGCGACAAACTGGAGCTAGGTGACACTACCCTGACCTTTATCGAGGCGACGATGCTGCACTGGCCCGACACGATGTTCTGCTACCTGAGCGGTGAGGAAATCCTGTTCAGCAACGACGGTTTCGGTCAGCACTATGCCACCGAGTCGCTCTATGACGACCAGGTGTGCATGGCCGAGGTCCTGCAGGAGGCCAAAAAGTACTATGCCAACATCCTGGCTCCCTTCAGCCCGCTCTGTAACCGCAAGGTGAAGGAAGTCGTGGGGATGAACCTGCCGCTGAAGATGATATGCCCGAGCCACGGCATCATCTGGCGCAACAACCCGGGACTGATTATCGAGAAATACCTGCAATGGAGCGACAACTATCAGGAGGATCAGGTGACCATCGTCTATGACACGATGTGGCAGAGCACCCGCCTGATGGCCCAGGCCATAGCAGAGGGAATCCGTGAGCAGTCGCCCACGACCACTGTCAAGATTTACAACGCAGCGCTGAATGACAAGAACGACATCCTCACCGAGGTGTTCCACTCACGCGCCGTGCTCGTGGGTTCTCCCACCATCAACAACGGCTACAGCTATGCCATTGCGGGCATCCTGGAGATGCTCAAGGGCATGAAGCTGAAGAAGAAAAAAGGTGCCGCCTTCGGTAGCTTCGGCTGGAGCGGTGAGGCCGCCAAACTCATCACCGAGCACCTGAAGGCCGCAGGCATCGAGCCCGTGAACGACGGCATCCGTGCCCAGTGGGTACCCGATAAAGACGCCCTGGAGCAGAGCCGCCAGTTCGGCAAAGAGTTCATGTCTCAGCTTTAAGGACTTTAAAAACAAAAGAAAACAATTAACAACTTAATAACTAATTCACTTAAAACAAATGAACAAAGTCGTTAGTAAAGAGCAGTTTTCTGCTAACGTGACGAAGCTTGTCGTTGAGGCTCCCCTCATCGCCAAGTCACGCCGTGCAGGTCACTTTGTGATCGTGCGTTGCGGCGAAAAAGGTGAACGCATACCCTTGACCATCGCTGACAGCGATCCCAAGGCCGGAACCATCACCTTGGTAATTCAATCTGTCGGAGACAGCACACGCAAGATTTGCGCTTTGGAGCCAGGTGAATTCTTGCACGACGTGGTCGGTCCTCTGGGTCAAGCCACTCACATCGAGAAGTATGGCACCGTGCTTTGCGCAGGCGGCGGTGTAGGTACCGCTCCCCTACTCCCCATCATCCGTGCCATGAAAGAGGCCGGCAACCGTGTTATCAGCGTGCTGGCAGGTCGCACCAAGGACCTCATCATCCTCGAGGACGAGGTGCGTGCATCGAGCGACGAGGTCATCATCATGACCGATGACGGCAGCTATGGCAACCAGGGTGTTGTCACCGTCGGCATGGAAGAGGTGCTCAAACGCGAACACGTGGACTACTGCGTGACCATCGGTCCCGCCATCATGATGAAGTTCTGTGCCCTGTTGACCAAGAAGTATGAGGTGCCCACCGAGGCTTCGCTCAACGCCATCATGGTTGACGGTACCGGCATGTGCGGCGCTTGCCGCGTGACTGTGGGCGGCAAGACGCGCTTCGTCTGCGTCGAGGGTCCCGAGTTTAATGCCCATGAGATTGATTTTGACGAGTTGATGATGCGCCTCAAGGGGGCTCAGTAATCAGTTAGGAATTAGAAGTTAGGAATTAGGAATTACTAGATGTTCTAGATACTCTAGCCATTCTAGAAGCTAAGGACTAAGGAGAAAAAACAGAAATAAAATGGAACAGAATAATATGGATTCCCGTAACGAACAGTGGCGCATCGACTTGCGCAACTCCAAGACTCCCAAAGAGCGCACCGCCATCCCCCGCGTGGAGATGCCGCAGCTCGATCCCAAGTACCGCATCACCTGCAACGAGGAGGTGAACCAGGGCATCAGCGCCGAGCAGGCCGTTGTTGAGGCCAGCCGCTGCCTGGACTGCGCTAACCCGCAGTGTGTGACCGGTTGCCCCGTGAACATCAATATCCCCAAGTTCATCAAGAACATCGAGCGTGGCGAGTTCGGCGAGGCTGCCGCTACCCTGAAGGAGACCAGCTCGCTGCCCGCCGTGTGTGGCCGAGTTTGTCCGCAAGAGAAGCAGTGCGAGTCGCGTTGCATCCACACCAAGATGGGTCACCCCGCTGTGGCTATCGGCTATCTGGAGCGCTTTGCAGCTGACTGGCAGCGTGACAATCTGCCTCAGGAGGTGCCTGCCATGGCTCCCGCCAACGGCATCAAGGTCGCCGTTATCGGCAGCGGTCCCTCAGGACTGTCGTTTGCCGGTGACATGGCCAAGAAGGGCTTCAGCGTGACCGTCTTCGAAGCTTTGCACGAGATTGGTGGCGTGTTGAAGTATGGTATCCCCGAGTTCCGTCTGCCCAACAACATCGTTGACTATGAGATCGAGGGCTTGAGGAAGATGGGCGTTGAGTTCGTTAAGGACTGCCTCGTTGGCAAGACCATCACCTATGATGACCTGCACGAGATGGGCTTCAAGGGCGTGTTTGTCGGCAGTGGTGCCGGTTTCCCGCGCTTCATGAACATTCCCGGCGAGAACCTCAACGGCATCATGTCGAGCAACGAATACCTGACTCGCATCAACCTGATGGAAGCCGGTCGCGGTGGCGATACCCCCGTGCTGCGTGGCAAGACCATCGCTGTGATCGGTGGCGGTAACACTGCTATGGACTCGACTCGTACGGCCTTGCGCATGGGCACCGAGCGCGTCATCCTCATCTATCGCCGCAGCGAGGAGGAGATGCCCGCCCGTCGTGAGGAGGTCGGTCATGCCAAGGAAGAGGGCGTCGAGTTCAAGACGCTTCACAATCCCATCGAGTATATCGGTGACGACAAGGGTCGTGTGGTAGCCATGAAGGTACAGAAAATGGAACTGGGCGAGCCCGATGCTTCGGGTCGTCGCAGCCCTGTGCCCATCGAGGGTGCCATCGAGGAAATCCCCGTTGACCTGGTTATCGTGGCAGTTGGCGTATCGCCCAACCAGCTCGTACCCCGTTCGATTCCCGGACTGGACATCAGCAAGCGCAACACCATCGTTGTCAACGAGGAGACCATGCAGTCGTCGGTGGGCGACCTGTATGCCGGCGGTGACATCGTGCGTGGCGGCGCTACCGTGATTCTAGCCATGGGCGACGGTCGCCGTGCCGCTCTCAACATGGCCGAGGCCTTGACCAAAGCATAATTGCCAGGCATGACGAGGGCGTGATTACCGCTCTCCCATCCCAACTCTACACTGTGGGCGCAGACCGTAACAGGCTGTTGCCCACAGTTCTGTTTTACTTGGGATAAGCAATGTAGGCTCGGCGATGAAAATCCAGTGAAGGGTTAGGATGATGGGCATGTGGCGGGAGGTGACGTTTTGTCATAGTTCTGTTGTTCCTCATTGACTCTTCCATAATCATACTTGAATAATAAAACACTTAATACTTAACTCTTTCTCAATGGGTTAAACCCATAAATCATTACTCTATGGGTGCCATACGTGATATGGCAAAACAATCTCAGTAATTGTATCGGGCAACAAATGTGCCAGACATCATCCATTTGCGAAATAATGCTAAAACTGGTGATGGCATAACACAAAAAACGGCCATTTCTTTGCTTTCCCCACAATTTACATTATCTTTGCCAATTGAATGTTGAGAAATAGGACGTTTAGCATGTTTCTGATGCTTGCGGTTTTCGCCGTGGGCCTTAGTTTGTTGTGTTCTTGCAACAAACATCATGAAATGAGCAACAGCGTGATTGACCAGAACGAGACCTTCACCCTCACCGGCGACAGCATCATCGAGGACACGGTGTTTGCCGCAGTGACAAAGCCTGACCGCATCGAGACCAACATCACCATGAGCCGCCTTGACAGCTTGTACGGCCATGTGGATCCCGAGCGGGTGCAATTCGTTCACGGCAGTCCCTGGCGCATGCGCAAGGAGCGTCCGGCCAAGATTCCCGAATTCGAGAGTGAACAACCCCTGGTCGACGCCCTCTATAACATGTCTGTCGAGCGCATTGCCGATGCCATTGACGGCAACGGCCACTTCAGCGTGTCCCACAACATCAGCCGCTTGTATTGCTCCATCTACCTGTCGCTGGCATACCTCAAGCCCCAGCAGTCGATGGCCACCCTGCGGTCGATAGTGGACCGTGACAGCATCATCATGCAACGCGAGGGCCAGTGGCCTGTGGTGAGCGACCACATCGGCTGGGCCACGGCAGCGTGGGAAGTCTATAAAGCCACGGGAGACCGCAAATGGCTTGCTTATTGCCATCATGTCATCGAGAAAACCCTCAACATCAACCGCCAAGTCCTGCTGGACAACAATACCGGACTGATTCACGGAGCAGGCTACACGACCTCGAAACCGTTAGGTGTGAGGCGAATGACGTGGATGGGCTACAACGACTTCTTCGCCTGCATGTCGCTTGGCAACAACATCCTGACGGCCCATGCCTATTCCATCTTGAGTGAGATGTCTGAAGAGCTGGGCATCGAGAACACTTACGAGAAAGACGCGCTTCACCTGAAAGATGCCATCAACCAGCATCTGTGGAACGAGGACAAAGGCTTTTACAGCTCATTCTTGTATGGCATGGCATTCCCACGTCAAGCCCCAATCACCGACAACACGTCGCAAGCGATGTGCGTCTTGTGGGGCATTGCCGATGACGAGAGGGCCGAGAACCTGATTGCCAACACTCCTGTCTCGGACAAGGGCGTGAACGTCACCTACCCCGCCAATAACCCTATAGAGCCTTATTTCGCCAACTCCTCGTGGGCAACCACCCAAGCGCTGTGGAACATGGCTGCCGCCTATGTCGGCAACGAGAATGCCCTGCGCCGCGGCTTGGGAGCCCTCTATCGTGCCCAAGCCCTCTACCAGTCGCGAGGCATCCACATGAAGGATGTGAACATTGACGAGTTGGGTGCCGGAGCCAGCAATGTGGCCATGGTGCTGCGCGTGCTGTTGGGAATGCATTTCAAGCCCGAGGGTATCGAATTTGAACCGCTTGTGCCCGCTGGAATGCCCGGCAAGAAGACCCTTACCGGATTTCATTACCGCAATGCCGTACTCGACTTCACCCTCGAAGGCACCGGCAACGATATCGCCAGCATCACCGACAACGGCCAGCCTCTCGAGAGCGCCTTCCTGCCCAACAGCATCGAGGGGCGCCACCACATCGTCATCACAATGCAACCAGGCAAGCTCTCCAACCAAAAGGTCTCCATACACAACGACGAACTGGTGCTGCCCCCCACCCCGACGGTTGTTTGGCAAGGTGACACAGGCCACATCGTTGATTTCATGCCCGGTACCCATTACCGGTTGTGTGTCAACGGCGATTTCTCGGACCTGAATGATTCGGTCTTTGTCTTGCCCGACATGGACAGCTATACTGAATTCACGGTCGATATCGCAGGGAATGTCACGAGCGGTTTCATGTCCAAACCCTTGTCGAAATACCACTTGACGCCTCAGGTCGTCTTCATGCCCAGCAAGGTTGAAGGCGACACCGTGGCCATCAACATCAGTGTGGCTAAAGGCGGCGACTATCTGCTGGACATCGGCTATCGGCCGACGGGAACGCTCGACGTGCGGCGCATCTCGGCCAACAGCCATCCCATGGGGACCCTGGTCATGGGCGGCACCAACAAGCCCGGCAGTGACGGTCTGGCCTACAGCAACATGGTCAGGGTGAAACTGCTCAAGGGCGATAATACGATCACCGTCGGACAGTTGAGGTTGCCCAAGGCTTTCACGCATTGTGAGCCGGTTTACCTGAGAGTCATCTCCTTCTAGACTTTTATCATTTAAACTATTTATAAACCCAATGAAGAGTAAGTTTGTTTTGACAATCGTGGCGCTGGCAGCGATGTCGTTGACCAGCCAAGCCGAAGAGGGGCGCCTGCTGCGTTTCCCCGGCACTAACGGCAGCGAAGTGGCATTCAGCTATGCCGGTGACATCTACACCGTGCCCATCACAGGCGGCACGGCGCGTAAGTTAACCTCACACAAGGGCTATGAGGCATTCGCCCGCTTCTCTCCCGACGGCCGCACCATCGCCTTTACGGGCCAGTACGACGGCAATACCGAGGTCTATATCATGCCGGCCGAAGGCGGCGAGCCCCGTCGCATCACGTTCTCGGCCAGCAATCCCCGTGACGACTGGGGTGACCGCATGGGTCCCAACAACATCACCATGACGTGGACTCCTGACGGCCGTGGCGTCATCTACCGCAACCGCATCAGCGACAGTTTCGACGGCAAACTGTGGTGTGCTCCCATCGACGGCGGCATGGCCCAGCAGCTGCCCTTGCCCGAGGGCGGTTTCTGTTGCTACAATGCCGACGGCACGAAGTTGGCCTATAACCGCGTTTTCCGCGAATTCCGCACATGGAAATACTACAAGGGCGGTATGGCCGACGACATCTGGATCTATGACACCCAGGCCAAGACGGTCACAAACATCACCGACAACATTGCCCAGGACATCGACCCCATGTGGATTGGCGACGAGATCTATTTCATGAGTGATCGCGACAACCGCATGAACATCTTTGTCTACAACACATCGACCCGCACGACGCAAAAGGTGACCGACTTCGCCGAGTATGACGTGAAGTTTGCCAGTTGTGGCGGCGGCAAGATCGTGTTCGAGAACGGCGGCTACCTGTATGTGCTCGACCCCGCCACCAAGCGCAGCGAGAAAATCACCGTCTATCTCAACAGCGAGAACAATTTCGCCCGCGAGGAGCAGCGCAAGGTCAAGGACTACATCACCGCAGGCAGCCTGGCTCCTGACGGCAGCCGCATTGCCGTGAGTGCCCGTGGCGAGGTGTTTGACGTTCCCGCCAAGCATGGCGTGACCCGCAACATCACCCACACCCCCGGTGTGCACGAGCGTGACGCCGCATGGAGTCCCGACGGCAAGAACATCGCCTACATCAGCGACCAGACCGGCGAGACCGAGATTTGGGTGCGTCCCGTCGGCAGCGACCAGGCCAGGCAGTTGACCTTTGATAACGACACCTACATCCGCGACTTTGCATGGAGTCCCGACGGCAGCAAGATTGTCTATACCGACCGCAAGAACCGCATGGTGATGGTCGATGTCAACGGCAAAACGGGCAACAACAAGCAAGTCCTGCTCACCGACGAGATGGGTGAAATCCCCACCCCGAGTTTCTCGCCCGACGGCAAGTGGCTGACCTATTACCGCCAGGGCACCAACGAGTACAGCGTGGTTTATCTGTACAACATCGCCGAGCGCAAGGAGTATCCCGTTACCGACCGCTGGTATGACAGCAACTCGCCCGAATTCAGCACCGACGGCAAATACCTGATTTTCGCCTCGTCGCGCGACTTCAACCCCATCTACAGCAGCATCGAGTGGAACTTTGCCTATCGTGACATGGAAGGCATCTACCTGGTGATGCTCGCCAAGGACACCCCCTCGCCTTTCCTCCCCAAGGATGACCAGGTGGGCGGTGACAGTGCACCCCAGGACAAACCCGCCGAGGCCCCCAAGGGCAAGAAAGGCAAGTCAAAAGCCGATAACGAGCCTGCAGGCATCCGCGTCGACATCGACGGCATCGGCGACCGCATCGTGAAAGTGCCCATCGGCACCGGCAGCTATGGCGGCTTTGTGTGCGACGGCAGCCACTTGTGGTACAGCGGCCGCGGCAGCGTGCGCGTGTTCGATTTTGAAGAGCAAAAGGACGAGGTTGTTGCCGATCGTGCCTACATGATGGCAACGCCCGACGGCAAGATGGCCCTGTTCCTGAAGGGTGAAGACGTCTACGTGACACAACTCGCTCCCCGCAAGGCCGACCTGAGTGAACCCGTCAACCTCGACGACATGATGGCCACAGTCAACTACGACCAGGAGTGGAACCAAATCTTCAACGAAGCCTGGCGTGCCTATCGCGACGGCTTCTATCTGGAGAACATGCACGGTGTGGACTGGCAGGCCATGCACGACAAGTATGCCGCTCTGCTGCCCTACGTCAAGAACCGTCTGGATTTGACTTACGTCATCGGCGGCATGATTGGCGAGTTGGCAGTGGGCCACGCCTACGTTGACGGCGGCGACCACATCCAGGCCGACGAGCACCACATCGGCATGCTGGGTGCAGAACTGGAGCAGGTAGCCGGCGGTTACAAGATCACCAAGATCCTGCGCGGCGCTCCCGACCGCGAGTCATTGCGCTCGCCGCTGCTGGAGCCCGGCATGAACATCAAGGAGGGCGATGTCATCACCGCCATCGACGGTGTTTCCACCCAGGGTGTTTCTAACATCTACAGCCTGCTGCGCGACAAGGCCGACGTGATGACCGAGTTGACCCTTAGCGACGGCCGCAAGGTGGTTGTCAAGCCCATCCAGGACGAATATCCCCTCTACCACTACGAGTGGGTACAGCACAACATCGACTATGTGAGCGAGAAGACCGGTGGCCGCGTGGGCTATGTCTATATCCCCGACATGGGTCCTGAAGGCCTGCGTGAATTCTCGCGCTACTTCTTTGCACAGACCGACAAGGAAGCCATCATCATCGACGACCGCGGCAACGGCGGCGGCAACATCTCGCCCATGGTCATCGAGCGCCTGCTGCGCCAGCCTTACCGCCTGACGATGTACCGCGGCAGCAACCATAACGGAACGACGCCCGAACGCACGCTCGTCGGCCCCAAGGTGCTGCTGGTCAACAAGTACAGCGCCAGCGACGGCGACCTCTTCCCCTGGAGCTTCAAGGAGAACAAGATTGGTCCCGTCATCGGCACCCGTTCGTGGGGAGGCATCGTCGGCATCAGCGGTTCACTGCCCTACATGGACGGTACCGACATCCGCGTGCCCTTCTTCACCAACTATGACACACGCGGCAACTGGATTGTCGAGAACCACGGTGTGGACCCCGACATCCTCATCGACAACGACCCCGTGATGGAGTTCAACGGCATCGACCAGCAGCTGGACAAGGCCATCGAGGTGATTCTTGACCTGCTCAAGGACCGCCAGCCCCTGCCCAAGACTCCCGCACCGCGCACCCTGCACGACCTGGGCGTCGATTAAGCTCGCTGCGCTCGCAGATAGGAGATTAGAGATAAGAGATAAGAGATTAAAGATTAGTGAGGCATTCGCATTCCCTCGATTGGAATGCGAATGCTGTTGTTATCATTGGCGACTGCTCGAAAAGGGGGGAAATTCTTGATTTTACACTTTTTCCACTTCTTACACACGTGTGCGTGTTTTTCGCTGTTTCCGCGTTTTCAGCATGCGTGTGTAATTTTGTGGAAAGTCACACATACAGTGGAAATGGTGGAAAATGCGGAAATGGTGGAAAACCAATTTTCCCTAGTGTCTGAGGGTGAATAATTGGTGTTTTACCTATTTTTTCGTGAAATAATTTGGATTTCGGGTGTTTCGTGTTGTAACTTTGCAGTGGCTAATTTCCGGTCGATGCCGATGACTGGCGAACAGCCAACTAATCTATTTATAAACCAATAATTTTTTTTATCACCATGAAAACCACATTAGAAATGCTAGACGACGAGATTCGTCGTCTAGCAGAGCGCTCCCCCGAGGAGATCAGGAATGAGGAATTTAACAAGTTCATGAAGCCTTTCTACATCGAGCGCAGCGCTGACTATCCCGAACCTGACTACCTGATTGAGATTGGCGGTGTGCCCACGATGCCCAAGGGCAACCTGGTGGCTGTGAGCGCCAAGTGGAAGAATGGCAAGACCTTCTTTTGCGACATCTTGACAGCCATCTTTATGGGTAGCGGCCGTTTCGTCAATTGCCGCAGCCTGCAGGAGACCGGGCGTGCGCTGTTCTTTGACACGGAGCAGTCGGACAACGACACCAAACGTGTCCAGAAGACCATCGATGAGATGTCCCCCGAGTATCGTCACGACGACTATAAGGTGGCATGCTTGCAGTCGGCGCCCATCGATAGCCACTCGGCGGAGCCATCCCGCTTTGACGTCATCAGCCGTGCCGTCGCGCACGAGAAACCTGACCTGGTCGTCATCGACGGCATTGCCGACCTGCTCTACAACTACAACGATGTGATCGAGAGCCAGTCCATCGTCAACAAACTGGCGAGGATGGCCAACGAGTACAATTGCTGCATTGTCGTGGTCATGCATCAGAACAAGAGCATCATCGACAAGAACATGAAGGGGCACCTGGGCACCATGCTTTATCAGAAGTGCAGCGACGTGTTCAATCTCGAGAAGCATGGCGACGTGTTTGAGGCGAGCCACAGCGTGAGCCGCCACCGCACCAGCGGCGGCATCTGCTTCAAGCTCGATGCCAATGCCATCCCCGTTGACGCTGAGATCGACCGCAAGCTGCAACTGGAGCAGAAGAGGCAGGAAGACAAGGCCGAGCTGCACAGCAAGTTGGCCAAGTGCATGCAGGGTTTCCCCCAACCCCTCAAATGCAGTGATGTAATCAATTTGATACAGACTAAGCTGGGCGTTGGAAAGACCAGAGCCTATCAATTGTTCAACAGCGCTAAGGAACAAGGCTTGTTATCGGCCAACGAGAACAAGCTCTATACCCTACAAGCGTTATAATACGTTGTCATTCAGCCGTTTTCACTTTTCCACCTTTTTCACTGTTATATATATTTAAGTGAAAACAGTGGAAAAGTGAAAATGGTCTGTTATCGCAAGATTAAACATGACTTTAATTAAATATTTATTATTTTCATTCTCCTGTAGAGACGCAAAATTTTGCGTCTCCCGTCAGGCGACACAATAGGCCTACTTTTGGCGGTGTGTTATAATTCTCGCCTAGAACTTTGATCGGCCTTGCGGCCGAGAAATTAAACAAAAATTTATATAAAAATTAAACAAGACCATATTTTTATTTAATTTTATTAATAATTTTGTTTAATTTGGCTTCGCCAAGCTAAAGGTTCTCGCGCGAAACGCGACATTAAATGCGACGAATGAATTATGACACACCCTCTACAGATTCCCGTAATTTTGGGGTATATTTCCAAGGTTTTCCACTTTTTCCACCTTGTTCACAAGGGCGCGGGTATTCCATGGTTTTCCACTTAAAGGAACCGCCCTGTAGAGACGCAAAATCTTGCGTCTCCCGTCAGGCGACACAATCTAAATACCATCTTCCGGCCCTGTAGAGACGCAAAATTTTGCGTCTCCTGTCAGGCCACACAATAGGCCTACTTTTGAGACGCAAGATTTTGCGTCTCTACAGATTCGCGATTTTTTTGGGGTATATTTCCACTTTTTCCACCTTGTTCACATGGGCGTGGGGTTTCCACTGTGGGGTGGAAATTTTGTGGAAAGGCACGTATATAGCGGAAAGTGTGGAAAAAGTGAAAAAACGAAAACAAACCCGTTGAAGTCTAAAAATATGTTTTACGTTGTTTGCCGTGTAGGAAATTTGCAGTATCTTCGCAGTTTGTAACAAAAAAAGTATGAGAGAAACCAGACGAAATATCGCGGTGCTGGGCAGCACGGGGTCCATCGGGCGGCAGACGCTCGACATCGTTGCTGAATACCCCGACCTGTTTAACGCCTGGCTGCTTGTGGCTCGCAGCAGTGCCGACCTGCTCATCCAACAGGCCCGCCAATTCCGCCCTCACATGGTGATTATTGCCGACGAGCAGTACTATGAGTATGTGTGCGACGCGCTGGAAGACACCGACATCAAGGTGGCTACCGGCAGCTCGACTATCGCCCAGGCTGTCACGGCTCCCGAGGTGGACACCGTGGTGACCGCCATGGTGGGATACAGTGGCCTGGAATCGACCATCGCCGCCATTGGTGCCGGCAAGCGCATTGCCCTGGCCAACAAGGAGACGCTGGTGGTGGCAGGCGAGTTAATCAATGGCCTGTTGAAGGACTCCCCCGGGAGTGTCCTCTACCCTGTGGACAGCGAGCACGGCGCCTTCTACCAGTGCCTGGTGGGCGAGCGCATGCAGGATGTGGAGAAACTGTGGCTCACGGCTTCGGGCGGTCCTTTCCGCACCATGCCCAAGGAGCAGTTGGAGACGGTTACCGCCGCCGACGCCCTCAAGCATCCCAATTGGTCGATGGGAGCCAAAATCACCATCGACTCGGCGACGATGATGAACAAGGGCTTTGAGATGATCGAAGCACGGTGGCTGTTCGGCATCGAGCCGCAAAGCATCGAGATTGTGGTGCATCCGCAAAGCATCATCCACTCGATGGTCGCCTTCAAGGACGGCTCGGTCAAGGCCCAACTGGGGCTGCCCGACATGCACCTGCCCATCCGCTATGCACTGGGCCTGCCTGATGGCCGCCTGGCCAGCGACTGCCGCAAGATGACCATCGAGGACATGGCAAACTTGACGCTGGAGCGCCCCGACTTTGACAAATTCCCGCTGCTGAACACAGCCTACGCTGCGGCCCGCACGGGTGGCACTGCCCCGTGTGTGATGAACGCGGCCAACGAGATCGCTGTGGCAGCATTCTTGCAGGACAAGATAAGATTTACCGACATTTATAAGACAATAGAGAAAACAATGACCCTGGCCACTCATGTAGCACACCCAACCTATGAGGACTATGTGGCCAGCAACCGAGAAGCTCGATCACTCGCGCTCTCGCTGGTCGAAGGTTAGCAAGCTCAAAACCATAGACTAAAGACTAGGGACTAAAAACTAAAAAACTAAAATATGGATTTATCATTCTTACTGACTCAATCATTCTGGATAAAAACCCTTGAGCTGATACTTGCACTCAGCATTCTGGTTGTATTTCATGAATTGGGACATTACACGTTTGCCCGCCTGTTCGGAGTGTGGGTAGAGAAATTCTATATGTTCTTCAACTACAAGTTCTCGATTCTCAAGTGGAAACCCGGCAAGTATCTCAAGTGGTTCTCACATGGCAGCGAGATGGGTGCTATGGAGGAAGACGAAGCCAACAGCAACGAGAGCAAGACCTCGTGGCGTGCCACCGAGTATGGCATCGGCTGGATTCCCCTGGGAGGCTACTGCGCCATTTCGGGCATGATTGACGAGTCGATGAACACCGAGGCCATGAAACAGCCTGCCAAGCCCTATGAGTTCCGCAGCAAGTCGGCCTGGAAGCGCCTGCTGATCATGCTGGGCGGCGTGTTGTTCAACCTGCTGCTGGCCATGATCATCTATGCCGGCATCGTTTACAGTCAGGGTGAGCAAGTCATTCATTTCAGCGACATCACCGAGGGTATGGCCTTCAGTGAAACCGGCCACAAAGCAGGCTTTGTCGACGGCGACATCATCCTCATGACCGATGGCCATGACCCGGGATGCATGACCGACGCCAGCGACACCAACGACCTGCTCATGGCCCACGACGTGACCGTGCTGCGCAACAAGCGCGACACCGTGACCATCACCATCCCCAAGGGATTCATCGGGTCGCTTGAGGAAGACGCGAAGCAAGGTATCGCCTTCATGGCACCTCGCATGCCGGTTGTTGTCAAGGAGACGATGCTGCATCAGGGCGGCGAGAAGGCTGGCCTGAAGCCCGGTGACCGCATGGTGGCCGTGAACGGAATCCCCACACCCACCTATACCGAATTCAGTGCCGAGCTTGGCAAAAACAAGGGCAAGGACATTGCCCTGCAGCTGGAGCGCGACGGTAAGCCAATGACCATTGGCAACGTGCCCGTTGACGGCGACGGCAAGCTGGGCATCCTGCTGGCCGACCTGCAGACGATTTATCACACCACGATGCTGCACTACAACCTGCTGCAGGCCATTCCTCGTGGCATCCAGTTGGGATGGAAGCAGACGGTGAGCTATGTCAAGAGCCTGAAGCTCATCTTCACGCCCGAGGGCGCCAAGAGCGTCGGCAGCTTCGGCACCATTGGCAGCATCTTCCCCTCGACTTGGGACTGGCTGGGATTCTGGAGCATCACCGCATTCATTTCGGTCATCCTGGCCGTGATGAACCTCTTGCCCATCCCCGCCCTTGACGGTGGCCACGTGATGATGCTGCTCTATGAGATGATCACCCGCCGCAAGCCCAGCCTCAAGTTCATGGAGGTGGCCCAAATGATCGGCATGGGACTGATCCTTGCCCTGATGGTGTACGCCATCGGTAACGACATCTTTAGATTTGTGATTAAATAGTTGATAGTTCTCAGTCTTCAGTTGTCAGCGGCATATGCATTCAACTGAAAACTGAGAACTGACAACTGACAACTGACATCAAATGACCTATAAAACTGTAACTCTCAAGCGCGGCAAGGAAGAGTCCCTCCAGCGATTCCACCCCTGGGTGTTCTCGGGGGCTATCGCAGCGGCCGACGACACCATCGAGGAGGGTGACCTGGTGACCGTCTATGCCCACGACGGCAGCCTCATCGGCAACGGCCACAGCCAGATCGGCAGCATCGCCGTGAGGATGCTCACCTTCGACGACACGGCCATCGACGAGGCCTTCTATGCCAAACGCCTCAACGACGCCTTCAAGATGCGTCAGGCCTTGGGACTGTTGCGCGAGGACAACAACGCCTTCCGCCTCGTGCATGGCGAGGGGGATTTCCTGCCCGGCCTGGTGGTGGACATTTACGGCCCCACGGCTGTCATGCAGGCCCATTCGCCGGGAATGCACTTTGCCCGCAACATCATCGCCCAGGCGTTGACAGGCCTGCCGGGCGGAATCGTCCGCAACGTGTATTACAAGAGCGAGACCACCCTGCCCTACAAGGCTCACCTTGACCCGATGAACGATTACATCATCGGTGGCGTGGAGACCGATGAGGCGCTGGAAAACGGCTTGCGCTTCCACGTGGATTGGCTCAAGGGCCAGAAGACGGGCTTCTTTGTCGACCAACGCGAGAACCGCAGTCTGCTCGAGCATTACAGCAAGGGACGAAGGGTGCTCAACATGTTCTGCTACACCGGCGGATTCTCGGTCTATGCCCTGCGTGGCGGAGCCGAGCTCGTTCACTCGGTGGACAGTTCGGCCAAGGCGGTGCGCCTCACCGACGATAACGTGGCCTTGAACTTCGGCAATGGTGACAGTCGCCACAAGTCCTTTGCCGAGGATGCCTTCAAGTTCCTCGACAACATGGAGAAGGATGCCTATGACCTCGTCATTCTGGACCCGCCCGCGTTTGCCAAGCACAAGAGCGCCCTGCGCAACGCCCTGATGGGCTATCGCCGCTTGAATGCCAAGGCGCTGGAGAAGATGCCTCACGGCAGCATCCTGTTCACGTTCTCATGCTCACAAGCGGTGAACAAGGAGCAGTTCCGCCTGGCCGTGTTCAGTGCCGCCGCACAGACGCGCCGCAAGGTGCGCATCCTGCATCAGCTCACGCAACCCGCCGACCATCCCATCAACATCTACCATCCCGAGGGCGAATACCTCAAGGGGCTGGTCCTGTATGTGGAATGATGCCGTGCACACGCGGAAAAAAAGAAAAAAAGAAAAAACCAAAACTAATTAACAATAACGATTTTATTATTAATCACAATGAAGAAATTATTTATTCTGACGGCTGCCGTGGCACTCATGGCCATGACCGCTTGTAATGAGAAGGCTGCCAAAGACGGTGGCGACAACCAACAACCCGCTGCAACCGAGCAAGTGAAAGCCGCTGGCGACACCACCGCTCCCAAGGTTGCCCCGCTGGAGAAACCTCAGCCCACCCAGGACGGCAAGGACCACGCTGTGGCCCAATTCAACACCAACGAATATCAAGTGACCGTCGAGAACCTTGCCGATGGCACCTATCGCGTGAAGTTGGCTAAAGACGGTAAAGACGAGCAGGTGTATGAAACCAAGAATTGCCGCATTCAGGGCAATGCCTACGTCATGCAGACCGCCGACGGAAAGAATATCCTCATCAATGCCGACAAGGGTCAAATCGTCATCATGAATAAAAAGGAAATCCTCTACAAAGGCCAATCCAAACAGTGACGATGTCATGTGGAGGATGCTAACTCCACAGGTTTATAGCTATTAATTCATCATAACAACAGAATCAATGAAGAGATTATTCCTTGCCGCCATCGCCACGGCGGCATTAGCAACGACAGCAATGGCTCAGAACAACAACTTTGAATATTCGGTGGACCGCTTTGCCGACATCGAGGTGCTGCGTTATCAGGTGCCCGGTTTCGAGGACCTCACGCTCAAGCAGAAGGAGCTGGTCTATTACCTCACCGAGGCTGCCCTCAACGGACGCGACATCCTCTTTGACCAGAACTGCAAGTACAACCTGATGGTGCGCCAGACACTGGAGGAAATCTACCGCAACTATTCCGGTGACAAGAACGATAAGGATTACCAGGCTTTCCTGAAGTACCTGAAGCAGGTATGGTTCGGCAATGGTATCCATCACCACTACTCGATGGACAAGTTCACGCCCGAGTTCAGCAAGGCCTTCTTCGACAAGCAGTTTGCAGCACTGCCCGGTGCTGCCGACCGTGACGGAGAGAAGCGAGTGCTCGACCGCGTCCTGTTCGACCCCGGTTTCATGGCCAAGCGCGTGAACCAGGCCGATGGCGAAGACCTGATTCTCACCTCGGCTTGCAACATGTATGAAGGCGTGACCCAACAGGAGGTTGAGGACTACTACAATGCCATCAAGGACACCACCGACCTGACCCCGATTTCCTACGGCCTGAACTGCAAGGTCGTGAAACGCGACGGCAAGGTGGTCGAGGAGCCTTACAAGGTGGGCGGCCTCTACAGCAAGGCCATCGAGAAGATCGTCTATTGGCTGCAGAAAGCTGCCACCGTGGCCGAGAGCCCCGCACAGAAGGCCTATATCGACGAGTTGATCAAGTTCTACCAGACCGGTTCGCTCAAGACCTTTGACGACTACAGCATCATGTGGGCCGAGGACACCCAGGACCAGGTGGACTTCATCAACGGCTTCATCGAGAGCTACGGCGACCCCCTGGGCATGACCGGTTCATGGGAAGGTATGGTGAACTTCCGCAACGAAGCCGCCTCGCACCGCACCCAAGTCATCAGCCAGAACGCACAGTACTTCGAGAGCAACTCACCGGTTGACAACCGTTTCAAGAAGAAAGAGGTGAAGGGCGTGAGCGCCAAGGTCATCACTGCCGCCATCCTGGCCGGTGACAGCTATCCCTCGACACCCATCGGCATCAACCTGCCCAACAGCAACTGGATTCGTGCCGCTCACGGTTCCAAGTCGGTGACCATCGAGAACATCACCGATGCCTACAACCAGGTGGCTGCCGGCAATGGCTTCAACGATGAATTCGCCTGGAGCCAGACCGAGATTGAACTGATGAAGAACTACCTCGCTCTCGCCGACAACCTGCACACCGACCTGCACGAGTGCCTGGGACACGCCTCGGGACAACTGCTCCCCGGCGTTGACCCCGACGCCCTTAAGGCCTATGGCTCTACCCTCGAGGAGGGACGCGCCGACCTGTTTGCACTCTACTACCTTGCCGATCCCAAGCTGGTCGAGTTAGGCATCATGCCCAACATGGAGGCCTACAAAGCCGAGTACTACAAGTACATCATGAACGGCCTGCTGACCCAGCTCACCCGCATCGAGCCGGGCAAGGACATCGAGGAAGCTCACATGCGCAATCGCAAGTTCATCAGCGAGTGGTGCTATCAGCATGGCAAGAAGGACAACGTCATCGAGTATGTGAAGCGCGACGGCAAGACCTTCGTTCGCGTCAACAACTACGAGAAACTGCGCGACCTGTTCGCCGAACTGCTCGCCGAGGTGCAGCGCATCAAGAGCGAAGGCGATTTCGAGGCTGGACGCGTGCTCGTCGAGACCTACGGTGTGAAGGTGGATCCCGAGATTCACAAGGAGATTCTCGCCCGCTACGAGGGCCTGGACATTGCTCCCTACAAGGGCTTCGTGAACCCCATCTACACCCCTGTGTATGACAAGAACGGCCAGCTCATCGATGTCAAGGTTTCCTACACCGAGAACTACATCGACCAGATGCTGCGCTACGGCCAGGACTACTCTCCCCTGACCCACTGATCATTGAGGAAATTCAATTACTACAGCGAGGAGACTCACTCAACGAGTCTCCCCGTTGTTTTATATAGTAGAATAAAAAGATGAGGCATTGTTGATGGGAACTGAATACTTTTCACTAAATTTGCAATCAACAAACTAAAAATAGAATTGTGATGAATAAGCGAACAATCATTTTCATGTTGGTGGCTATTGTTGCCATAACCGTGATGGCGCAGGTGCCACGGGCTGATTACCGGGTAGTGCCATTGCCCGACAGGATTGACGGCATCAAGAGTGCTGATTTCCGTCTCACGGGTAATTGCTTGATTGACTTCCCAATGGGAAACCGTGAGATGGAGCGCAATGCACTCCTGTTGAGCCAGTATATCGAGGAACAGACGGGAATGCACTTGAGTACCCGCCCAACGGCCAAGGGCGGCACAGGTAGTAACATTACTCTGCTACTTGATTCCTCTTTGGCTGGTGACGAGGGCTATAGCATCACTGTTACCTCTAAGGCTGTTGAAGTGCGTGGCAAGACCGCGTCAGGAGTGTTCTATGGTATTCAGACGTTACGCAAGTCGTTGCCCGTGGGCACCTTCGACATCGTTACCCTGCCGGCGGCCCAGATCGTCTCAAATCCGCGCTTCGGCTACCGTGGCATGCATCTGGACTGCGTGCGCCACTTCTTCCCTGTCGAGACGGTAAAGCGTTACATCGACATCATGGCGCTACACGGCATGAACCGCCTGCACTGGCACTTGACCGATGACCAGGGATGGCGCATCGAGATCAAGAAGTATCCCCGCTTGACCGAGGTGGGTGGCTGGCGCAACGGCACGACCTTGGGTCACAACTCACCTGTAAATGACGGCATCCGCTATGGCGGTTATTACACCCAAGAGGAAATCCGTGACATCGTTCGATATGCTGCTGACCGCTACATCACCATCATTCCTGAGGTGGATATGCCAGGGCACATGGTGGCGGCGTTGACAGCCTATCCCGAGTTGGGCTGCACAGGCGGCCCCTATGAGGTGTGGGGCATGTGGGGCGTACATGACGATATCCTGTGCGTTGGAAAGGACCATACTTTGGAATTTGTGACTGATGTGCTGAACGAAGTGATGCAGTTGTTCCCGGGCCAGTACATCCATATCGGTGGAGATGAGGCGCCCCGTGTGAGATGGGAGTCATGCCCGTTGTGCCAGCAGCGTATCCGTGACCTGGGCATCGTT
>JAEEGG010011453.1_pt1 | contig 19334 bp, 13 predicted proteins | sample 9134161 | NCBI WGS metagenome assembly JAEEGG01 (sample SAMN16246543, study PRJNA631951) | gut metagenome | biome: gut microbiome; feature: rumen; material: CR-attached | host: Bos | place: Iran: Karaj | collected 2018-10 | reverse complement strand
CAAAAAATGACGAAATGACAAAATGACAAAATGACCTTTTTGGATGCAGGGCATGTTATAGTGAGACTTCCACAAAGACAACTGTGAGACTTCCGTAAAGAAATGCGTAACACACTCGCAAAGATACCAATGCATACGAAAGACACCTGACAGGATGGGCGAAAAACGCGACCAGTCGCAAGAAACATAGGTTTGTCGCGACAAATTTGATACCACACTTTTTATGTCGTAACTTTGCATCAGATTCAGTTGAAACAAAGAAAAAATCCCCAAAAATTTGTTTATTAATTAGATTATCAATACATTTGCGAATTCAAAATGGTTATGACTCGGAAAATCATCTACATACTGACATTTGCTTGGCTTGTTGCCATGCTTGGCGGTTGCACGAGTGGTGTGACTGAACAGCTGGAGCGTGCCGAGGCTTACTTGCCTGCAGAACCCGACAGCGCAGAGATGTGCCTGAACAGCATCGAACAGGAGAAACTCGATGATTCTCAGCGTGCATGGTACGGATTGTTGAGCACGATTGTGTCTAATCATCAGAGCGAGGGCATCACTACCGATTCCATCATCCGTCCATGCTATGAATACTACCGCGATGAGTCGCATGAAGGGCAGACTTCCAACACGGAACTCCTTCGCCACTATGCCCAGGCTTGCTACTACATGTGTGTGTTCTACACCAACACCGACAGCACCGACCAATGCCAGGAGCTACTCCAACAGTCTATCCGCTGCAGCGAAAAATGTGAAGATTGGCACACCTGTTATCTGGCGAACACCCTGCTCAGCCTCACCACCAGTTGGGAAAATCCGCAGGATGCCACCCAACAGGCGCAGAAAGCCCTTGATATCTACCACAAAATCAACGACGACATTAGCAATGAGGTGCTCATCATGGGACATGTGGCTGCCTGTTTCCTCGATGCGGAAGAACCCGATAGCGCCCTGGCATACTATCTGCAGGCATACGAACTGGCTGAGAAGAACCAACTGAAAGAGGCACAGAACAGCATCTGCATGGGACTGTCTGACACCTATTGCTACATGGGCGCCTTCTGGCACGCCCTACACTATGCCAAGATTGGAGTGGAGACTGCCGACAGCACCACCCTTGTGCCTTCCTTGATTTCGCTGGCTCAATGCTACTATGCCAGCGACTCCCTCGACAAGGCGAAAGCGGTGCTCGACACCATTCCATGTGACTCCGACGACTACATCAACCGCTACCTCACCCTGCGCACCCTCTCTGAGATTGCTGTGCAGAAACGCGATGTCGATTCACTCTACGCCTACGTCGATTCTGCCTATGAGTTTCTGGAAGACCGTTTCTCACGCGAACAACAGGTGAAGGATGCCGTGGTCATTCAGGAGAAGAAGCAGGAGGAGGTGCGTCATGAAACGGAACTTCACGGATGGATCATTGCCTTCACACTCGTATTCCTTCTGCTGGTTGCTGGCATCGTCTTCTACTTCTACTATGTGCGCAAGCGTATGGCTCTTCAACCCGCAACGCCTGAGGCAAAGAAACAACATCTTCGCCAACCCCTCACCCCTGAAGTGTTGCAGAAGCGCCTGTTGCAACGTCTGGAATCTGTCCACAAACAACCCTCCACTCCCAAACTGGAGAAGCGTGAGGAAAGGGCATGGGGAGAACTGGAAAAACTCATCAACGAAACCGACAACGACTTTGTGAAGAAACTGCGCCAGCAATATCCCGACTTCAAGGACAAGGACATCCAATTGTGCATGTTGGTGCGCCTCAAACTGACCAACGCCAACATCGCCAACATCTTCAACATCGGAGAGTCCGCAGTGAAAAAACGTAAATCTACACTCAAAAAACAAGGTTTTCACATCTCCGAAACGGATATTATCTTTGAGCAGATAATAGAAGGGCTTTATTTGTGATACTTTTATTCATTTTCAAATAGATACCATTTCTTCTTTCCACCCCATTTTCTACCTCCTTGTAAAATATTTGTAAATTATTCTGGAGGCGCACTTGAAAATGTAAAATTTTTGTAAATTCATTTTCTTGGTGTTTTGAGAACGAAAGGCGTAACTTTGTAGCAGAAAAATGTTTCACCAACTAAACACTACGCATTATGAAAGCTAATCGTATCACCTTTCTGGCAATCTTTTGCCTCGCTTTCTCCTCCATCAGTTATGGGTTGAGTCAGCCAACCGTGCCTGGTCAATCTCAGGTGCGTGCCTACACACTTCCATTGCCTCTTGACAAATCCACCCCAATGGAGCGTTTCGACATTGACAACATTGTGGATGAAGCTTGGAACCAGTCGATGCAAGCAAAGGCTCCATCGGCCAAGAAGTCCAAGAAGCAGAAGAAAAATGACAAGATTCTCAAGCAGTCGAAAAAGAGCATCACGTTCGTCGTGGACGAAGATTTGCCAGCCCCCAAGCAGACCTTCACGATGTTGCCATCCAATGAAATTTCCAGTCAGATTATTAGTAAGAAGGGGATTCCATACGTCGATCACAATGTGAGGAAGACCAGTTTCGATGGGGAAAAACTGTGCTATCTGGGCGAGGACAACTTCTATAAATGTATCGTACAGGCGTTTGCCGACCACCGTTCCCTGGTGCTGTCGCCCGACATGATGTGGCTCCTCATTGGTCAGGGCTTCTCACGCTATGTGAATGCCCATTCCGAAGAGTTGCGCGACAAGTTGGTGCATCATCAGGGCAAGATGGTCTTGAAGGTGGAGAAAGACAATGACGTTCTTAACCCCGCCAAAGGGGATTGGGCGCAGTTGCTGAACGACTTCTCTTCCATGATAGCTGACAACACAAAGGGAGACGTGGCGGATATGATGACAGCCGACTTCTCCACCACAGGCATGGATGAACGCATCGCCTCGCAGATCACGCTGATGGAGACCGTCAAGACCTATTTCGACTTCTGGAACGTCGCCATCGCATGTGGCATTCCCACCATCACGCTCGAGGGTACACCCGAAGACTGGCAGAAGGTGCGTGAGAAGGCTCGTGGCTTATCGAAGTATGGTCTTGAGAGATGGGCGAACGAATTGGACCCCATCCTTGCCGAATTCGTCAAGGCATCGGAAGGGAAACCCAATCAGGCGTTCTGGGAGAATATGGTGATGAAAGACCGCGTGAAGAAGTTCAAGTCCAAGAAAGTATGCGGTTTGTATGAGATCAATGAAACCACCCATTTGGATGGCTGGTTCCTGAAGTTCTTCCCCAATGAAAATGGGTACACACCCATCGATGTGCTCCACACGGATGAAATGCCAACGGAGATGGCGCGCGGAAATTTCAAGCAAGAATACATTGACCCCGTCACAGGCGCATCGATAGCGGTAATTCCTGTACAGCTTTGGGCTGGATTTGTGGGCGTGCAGGTGGATGAAAAGACGGGTGCCCTCACCCCCAAGATTGGCTGGTTTGCCCGCATCGGCGACGATGAGCAAGAGAAACTCTCACTCCTGTATCAGCTGGAAAGACACGGGGAACTCTCTTATTCTTATCTTCATGAAACAGACACCCTGCCAGGCATCCTCGCCAAGATGTCGAGCATCAGCAAATTGACGCTCCGTTTCAACAGCTTCCCAGTCATTATCCCTGCATGGGTGGACAATATGAAGATAGGCAAATTGGAGATTAATGGCCGACTCTCCGAGGCGGAAGAAGCCCAACTGCGCCAGCGATTCCCCGAAGCCGAAATCAACAACGCCAAGAAGCGGGAAGATGCCATGAAAAAGGAGGAAGCCACAAAAGCATTTGTATTTGACAAGAAGCCTGACAAAGCAGAGATAGATCGTGTGATTCAAGCTGAGAAAGAAGGCAACAACCTACCTGTGCCCACCACGGAGAAATCCGGTTCCGTCAAAGCAATAGACATGGCCGAATTTGAAGGCATCGCTGTTTATGATCCATACGACATCCGGCAGGTGCTGGAATGAAAAGGGAACGTTAATTAAAACTCAACTTCCACCTCTACAGGACAGTGGTCGCTGCCCATGATGTCGGTGTGTATCTTAGCACTGATGAGTTGGGATTGGAGACGATTGGAACAGAGCCAATAATCAATGCGCCATCCTGTGTTCTTCTCACGGGCATGGAAACGGTAGCTCCACCATGAGTAGATATTGGGAGTGTCGGGAAAGAAATGACGGAACGTGTCGGTGAAACCTGCCTGAAGGAGGTCGGTGAACTTGGCACGTTCTTCATCGGTGAAACCTGCGTTGAAATGGTTGGTTTTGGGATTCTTGATGTCAATTTCCTCATGTGCCACATTCATGTCACCACAAACAAGCACGGGTTTCTGTGCGTCAAGTTTCTGCAAATAGAGACGGAAAGCGTCATCCCATGTCATGCGCTGTGAGAGGCGTTTGAGCCCATCTTGGGAATTAGGTGTATAGACGGTGATGACGAAGAATTTCTCATATTCGAGGGTGATGATGCGCCCTTCGGTGTTCATGTCGAGCCACCCGTTGTCGGGCATGGAAGAAACGATTTCATCGGGCAATCCGAGGGTGACAGAGAGGGGTGTGTGCTTGGTGTAGATGGCTGTGCCGGAATAGCCTTTCTTTTCGGCATAGTTCCAATAGGACTGATAACCTGGAAAGGCGAGGTCAAGCTGTCCCTCCTGCATCTTGGTCTCTTGCAGACAAAAGAAATCCGCGTCGAGCGTGGTGAAGACTTCGGAAAAGCCCTTACCACACACGGCGCGGAGTCCGTTTACATTCCAAGAAATAAACTTCATGGTGTGTTATGCGAATTTGCTGAAATCCACCTTGTGCATGTCGCCCTCCTTGATGAAGGTGTCGTGGAATGCATGGGTGGCAGCGAGGTTGTGCCATGACTGGCCTTTCTGGGAAATCTTGAGGTAATCCCAGAGGAGCTGCTTATAGTCAGGATGTGCACAGTTCTCGATGATGGCATGTGCGCGCTCGATAGGGCTCTTGCCACGAAGGTCTGCAACACCCTGCTCTGTAACGATGACATTGACATCGTGTTCGGTGTGGTCAACGTGACTGCAGAATGGTACGATAGCAGAGATGGCGCCACCTTTGGCTACAGAGGCACATGTGAAGATGCTGAGGAAGGCGTTGCGCTCGAAGTCACCTGAACCACCAATACCGTTCATCATCTTGGTGCCGCAAATCTGAGTGGAGTTGGCATGTCCATAGAGGTCAACCTCAATGGCTGTGTTGATGGCAATCAGACCTAAACGACGAATCACCTCTGCGTTGTTGGAGATTTCTGACTGACGGAGCACGAGCTTGTCCTTGAAGAAGTCAATATTGTCGTAGATGCTCAGGAGCTTGTCGTTGGTGACAGTGAGTGAGCAAGTGGAAGCGCACTTCACTTTCTCTTGGAACATCAGGTCAACGATGGCATTCTGAAGCACCTCTGTGTACACTTCCATTTGTGGCATCTCCGGGTTGCTTCCCAATGCGAAGAGGATAGCGTTGGCTGTTGTGCCTACACCGCTCTGGAAGGGAAGGAAGCTGGGAGGAATGATGCCGCGCTTCTTCTCGCCCATGAGGAAGTTTGCCACGTTCTCACCAATCTTGTCGGTGATAGGATCAGCATCCTTGAAGGAACGTGCTTCGTCGGGGATGTTGCATTCAACGACACCCACTACCTTCTTGGGATCAAGCTGGAGATATGGAGTACCGATGCGGTCGGTCACCTTCTCAATTGGAATAGGCTTGCGGCAAGGAGGGTCAAGGGGTTCGTACACGTCGTGCAGACCTTTTGACTCGGCAGGGTGATAAGCGTTCAGTTCGAGAATCACACCCTTCTTGGCCAAACGAGCCACAGTGGCGGAAATACCACCTGCTGCCGTGAGATAGACTTTGCCGTCTTCCTCGATGGCACACACTTCGATGATGGCCCAGTCAACATCGCCAAGGAAACCGTAACGGAGGTCTTGGGCCATCATGCCCAGATGGATGTCGTTGTAGGCAACCTCGCCAGCATTCACGTGCTTGCGGAATGTGGAGTTGGTGGTGTAGGGTGCACGGTAGCGGATGGCTTGTTCGTCGGACAAGACACCGTCGCAGGACTGGCCTGTGGATGCACCTGTGAAAATGCCAATTTGGAATGGACGTCCAGCCTCATGCTCAGCATGTGCTATTTTTGCAATCTCTGCAGTTACCGCTTTGGGTGTTCCGGCTGGAGTGAAACCTGAAAGACCGATGTTGTCACCGTTTTTGATAAGTGCTGCAGCCTCTGCAGCCGTAATTCTTGTAAATGCCATAAAGTGTTCTTAATTATACACAGTTTGATAAATTTTGTGCAAAAGTAGGCATTTTTGGTGGAATGACAAAGAAAGTGGCACAAAAACTGTTGTTCTGTGCCACTTTTGTTCCTTTTATATATAAATATATGTGTTATAGAATCATGTCTGACATGTGGAGTTGCAAAAATGCGCTTTATTGCACGGGGTCAAAGTCGTCTTCCAGTTCTTTTTTGTTGGAGGGTTCGTAGATGACTTTGTTGGCTCCACTGGTGATGCGCACATACTCAGGGTGTTCCTTGGCGAAGTTGTCAATGTAGCGGATGCGCTTCTGGTCGTAGATTTCACTCACGGCAATGAGGATACCCGTTTCTTCCACATCGCCAAATCCGTCGTTGATGGCTGTGCCGAACATCTTCATGGTGGGGGAGAGGCTCATGTAGGCATTGACGAGCGGAGGAATGTTGTAGCCGAGGGCACGCACCTCGTGGTTGAGAATCTTGTAGTCTTCGTGGAAAGAGTCTTCGCAGAAGAGTCTCTCAAACTCCTTGGGGTCATGTTCCAGTTCGAGCGGTTGGGTGGGGATGACCAGCCCGTCCTTGTCGCCAAAGTGCTTGCGCAGGAAATAGAGAATCATGTCGCGGCCCTTCCGGTTGTAGCTGGGGTACATGGTCATCTTTCCGAAGAAGTATTTGCAGCCAGGCATGATGACAGCCAAGGCTCCCAGACCGTCCCAGAGATTGTCGAGGGCAAAGATGGACTTGCCGTCGGAACGGGTGGACTGGTATTCTAGTGTGACAAAGGAGCGTCCCAACTCGATGGTGTAAGGCAAGTAGTCCTTGATGAACTCTTCGGAGAAGTGGAACATGTGGCTCGTGGCCAGAATGGGCTGACCCTGTTTGTCAAATTTGATGTCGGGGCCAAGGATATAGCGGTAGCCACCAATGATTTCTTCCGATTCGGGATTCCACACAATGAGTTGCTTGTAGGGGTTCTCCATGGTGTCGAACTCGTCGAGGTCACAGTCCAGTCCCGTGCCTCCACCTGCCGCACGGAAGGCAATCTCGCGGAGACGGCCTATCTCACGTACAACATTGGGGGCATTCTGCCATGTGACCACATACACTTCATTGTTGCTTTTGCTGGTCATGCGCAAACGCCTCTCGTCGGTCAGTTCTGCTTTAAGCACCTCTTTGGGTATGGGTGCGATAATTTCTGCTTCCATATCTTGTATTTCCTTGTTCTTTTATGCGGGCACATTGTTGGCGCCAAGCTGGTAGACTCTTTCTTTCACCCATTGTGCCCACTCTGCAGGTGTCTTCGATTTGTCAAAAGTCTGCCACGGGATAGGTTCTCCGAATGTGACCGTAAAGGTCTTCCCCTGGTTTTTGTACATCTCATCGGCCAGATAGAGTTGGGCGAAGTTGAACTTGATGTGCAGCCGGTTGCACCATCGGGCGATATTGTAGAATCGGTCGGAGTTGTGCCCTGAGAAATGGACTGGGATGACGTCTCTGTGATATTGTACGGATTTCGAGATGAAGGTCTTTTTCCACTCGATGTCGCGAATCACATTGTCTTCCCCCTTTCGGGAACAAAGCCCAGCGGGGAACATCACCACATTTTTCTGTGCCTGGAATGCGGCCTCCACCATCTTGGGAAAGTTGCGGCTGTTGCGTCCCAGTTTGTTGATGGGCACACAGAGTGGAGCCAGCCCCTTGAAACTCATCAGTACATCATTCACCAAATAAACCATCTGGCTATCGTATTTGTGGCAGATGATGGACCCCAGTGCTATGCCGTCCAGACCTCCTAACGGATGGTTGCTCACAATCGTGAAGTAGCGTCCGTTTTCATTGGAAGGAAGTGCGTCTAACCCTTCTTGAAGGTGTCCACCGATGTTGGTCTGCACTTTCGTGCTGCAGTTCAGGTAGTCGAGGCATCCGTCCAACCATTCCACGCCTACTTGCCCCTTGCCTTTCCCGCACAGATGTACGTTCATCCAGTCTTGATGGATAATGTTCTTCAGCCATGTGACCAAAAATGAGGGAACAAACTTGGATTTTGTGCCGAGTTTGTCCTTCAATACTTTATCCACATCGACCCGAAATTCGTCTCCTTCTGTCACCATATTCTTGAAATGTCATGCAAAATTATTAAATCTTTTTCTTTTTTTAGTAAAAAATAGTGATTTTTCATCAAAAGGGTGAAAAAAAGTTGTAACTTTGCATCACAAATGAAATGTCGTGCTGTTTTTGACGAAAAACGCATGGTGTAAATTCTGCAGAAAAATGAAAAAAAATTTAATTTTGCTTAGCGTGTGCATGCTCATCTTGAGTTCATGCGGTTCTATTAAAGACTTTCGTTATTTTCAAGACACATCCGCAGGGGATGTAAATCAGGTGACAAATGCTTTGCAGGCTGTCACTATTAAACCTTATGATAAGATTTCGGTTGTGGTGACATGTCGTGACCCACAAATATCCACTATGTTTAACTTGGTTTCCACGAGCAACCGTGTGGGACAGACGACTACTAGTAGCAGTGGCTATGGTTATGTATCTTATTACACGGTTGACCCTCAGGGTTATATTGACTTCCCCATTTTGGGAACCATTCAGGTGGCAGGTCTGACCCGAAACGAAATTGCCCAGAAGGTGAAGCAACGTCTCGTCACTTCCGAGCAAGGTGTGAAAGATGCCACCGTAACAGTGGAATATGCAGACCTGCATGTAGGTGTGCTGGGAGAAGTGAAGTCGGCTGGTGTCGTTCAGATTGACCGCGACCAGTTCACTATTCTCGATGCCATTGAACGTGCGGGCGACCTCACGCAGTATGGTAATAGAAAGAATGTGAAGGTTTTCCGCAAGGCAGGCAGCCAGGTGGAGACTTACGAAGTGGACATGACCAACTTCAAGGGATTGGTTTCCTCACCAGTCTATATGTTGCAGCAAGATGATGTTGTTTATGTAGAACCTAACAATGTGAAGGCACGCACTTCGACAGCGACGGGCAACACGCTCCTCACTCCATCGTTCTGGATGTCTGTGCTTTCGGTGGGCATCTCCATCGCAGTGCTGCTGAAAAAGTAAGAGAAAACAAAGCACTTGTGTGCGTTCAGATAATTACTTCAAGGATAAGAAAGATAAAGATATAGGATATGTCAGAAGAGAATGTAAAGCAGGTGGAAGTGATTTCTGCCGGACAAGAAAACGAAGAATCAAACGCCATTAACATTGTTGATATATTTTTCCTCTGTCTTAACAAATGGCGCTGGATAGTGGCTTCAGTCATCGTGTGTTTGCTGATTGCCTTCTTCTATATCAAGACAACCCCTCCTCAATACCAACGGATGGCAGCCGTGCTCATCAAGGAAGAATCCAAGAGTAGCTCGGGATCCATCACCGAACTCTCGGAACTTGGTAGCCTCGGATTGCAGTCTAACGTGTTTAATGAAATTCTCACTGTCAAGTCGCCCGCTGTGATGGCTGGTGTTGTTGACAAACTGGGTCTTGATGTTGACTACTACCAGAAGGGTTTCTTCTATGATAAACTCCTTTATGGAACTAATCTCCCATACAAGATAGAGTTCCTCGGAATGGACGATGTGTCACTCACAGGTGTCCTGACCGTCAAAGACAAAAAGTTCGCCCTTGAACTTAAAAACGTTGGAGCCGAGTCTGTGGACCAAACCATCAGCGGTGCATTGCTCGACACCGTCAAGACGGCTTGGGGAGGCGCTATGGTGGTGAGCAACAACGCAAGTTATCTGCCCAACCCAACGGGAGATAACGAGGAAATCCAGATTGTGAAGTATCGCACCAATGTGGCTGCGCAGATTTGTCTTGGCAAGATGGAAGCCGAACTGGCCGACAAGAACGCTGATGTGATTGATATCTCTTACACCGATGTGTCCATCGAACGTGCCACTGACATCGTCAACACCATCATTCAGGTTTATAACGAGAACTGGTTGAAGGAGAAGAACCAAATCACCGTCAGCACTTCTCAGTTTATTGATGACCGTCTGGCAGTCATCGAGAAAGAGTTAGGTTCGGTCGACAGCGACATTTCATCTTACAAGAGCAGCAGCCGCATCCCTGATGCAGCACAGGCCGCAGGCGCTTATTTCGCCAAGTCGAACGCTACCTTCGATGAGTTGATGGACTTCAACAACAGAAAGACAATGGCCACTTATGTGCGTCAGCAACTCAACAGCACCATTTCTAAAAACCAGTTGTTGCCAGCCAACTCGGGCATTGATAATCCTAACATCGAGAGACAGATTTCTGAGTATAATACAGACCTCTTGCAACGCAACAACTATGCTGCCAACACCAACGAGCAGAACCCCTTAGTTGTGGAACTTGACCAGAAGTTGGCCATGATGCGCAGGATGATTATTGCATCGCTTGACAACTACATCTATACGCTTAACAGCCAAATCAAGACATTGGAGCATAAAGAGTCTATCTCCAACTCTCAGTTGGCCACCAGCCCTACGCAGGAGAAATACATCCTCTCTGTTGAGCGTCAGCAGAAAGTGAAGGAGGCGCTTTACCTCTTCTTGCTCCAGAAGCGTGAGGAAAATGAAATCAGTCAGACTTTCACAGCCTACAATACACGTATCATCAACTGGGCAGTAGGTTCTGATGCCCCAGTTGCACCTTCCAGAAACAAGATTTTGCTCATTGCTTTCGCCATCGGACTCGCAATTCCTATCGGTGTCATCTATCTCCTTGAGTCAATGAACACCCGTGTGCGTGGACGTAAGGATATCGAGCATCTCGTCGTACCTTATGTTGGTGAGATTCCATTTGTGGGCAAGTTCAAGAGAAGCCGTTTCAAGGTTCTTCGCAACATCATGACGATGCTGAAACTGAAGAGCGGTAAGGGCAAGAAGAAGAAAGATGAGGTATATAAGCATGAAATCGTGGTGAAAGACCGCCGACGCGACATCGTCAACGAGGCCTTCCGTGTGGTTCGTGCCAACCTCGAGTTCATGTTGGGTCATAATGGCGACAAGGTCGTGATGACTTCTTCCTTCAACCCAGGTTCTGGTAAGACATTCTTGGCAATGAACCTTGCGATTAGTTACGCCATCAAGGGCAAGAAGACAGTGGTGGTTGACCTCGACCTCCGTAAGGCATCGCTCAGTACGTATGTGGAGAATCCAAAGAAGGGTATCACAGGTTATCTGAATGGTGACATTAAAGATTTCCACGAGGTGATTGTGAGCGAAACTCTGCATGCAAATCTTGATGTGCTGCCTTGTGGTTCTCTGCCTCCTAACCCAGCGGAACTTCTCTATAGCCCACGTCTGGAGGAGATGATTAAGGCATTGCGCGAAGAGTACGACTTTGTCTTCCTTGACTGTCCTCCTGTTGAAATGTTGGCCGACTCCACCATCATCAACCGTTATGTGGACCTTACGCTCTTCATCGTTCGTGCAGAGTTGCTGGAACGCAGCATGCTGCCTAAGATTGACGAGATGTACAATGAGAAGAGATACAAGAATATGGCACTCATGCTGAATGGTACTGTCTATGAAGGCGGTCGATATGGCTACCATAAGTATGGCTATTACAGCCGTTATGGATATGGCTACGGCTACGGTTATGGATATGGTTATGGTTCTGGCTACGGTACCGGTTACGGAAACGTGGAAGAATAAATCCTGCATTTGTATCCTTTTCAGCGAAAGAAGCCTCTGATTATTTAATAACGTGACGACCTATGCTATCAATCTTTAGTGCCTTTAGTTCAAAAAAGAAACTCAAAGATACGGGTATCTTTCGTGGCGCAACTGACTGGCACAGCCACATCTTGCCAGGTGTTGATGACGGAATCCAGAAGATGGAGGATTCTCTTGCCGTCCTTGCATACTATGAAGAGATTGGCATAAGTGAAGTCTGGCTTACGCCTCACATTATGGAGGATATGCCTAACACGCCAGATGAACTGCGTGAACGTTTTCAGGAACTGACGGAAGCCTATCAGGGGCCTGTCAAACTGCATCTGGCAGCAGAGAATATGCTTGACAACCTGTTTAACGACCGTTTGGACAAGAAGGATTTGCTGCCCATAGGCCCTCATGGCGACCACCTGCTCGTGGAGACGTCCTATTTCCAGCCGCCTATTGACCTTCATGGGACATTGAAGCGCATACAGGAAATAGGTTACACTCCCATTTTGGCACATCCTGAGCGTTATCGCTACATGGAGGATTCTGATTATGATTATCTGGTGGGTCAGAACGTGAAACTCCAGCTCAACATTGTTTCATTGGCTGGAGGTTATGGAAAGCCTGCCCAAGATAAGGCGCTTTATCTTCTCTCTAAAGGGTACTACAATTTCTTCGGTTCCGACCTCCATCATCTGAACCACTTCAAGGAGGCCATCACCACAAAGGCGCTGAAGAAAGAAACTGTTGCGCAGTTACCGGGAATACAAAACCTCATCATGGGGTTATGATATCTCTTGAAGTGTGAACACGCTTTCTTTGCCCATGTTGAAGATGAGGTCAATGATGCTGAGGTCGGGCAAGAAACCATGTTTTTGTTGGAAGACCTGATAGTAGGGAGTGGGGCGGAAGTTTGTATCGTATGAGGTAAGACCCATATAAGTTTTTGTTTGCGAGATGTTTGGCTGAATGTCAAGTGTCTCGCAACATTTTTGTATAAGGGCTTCGTTGAAGTCGACGAGGAAAGTCCAAGGACGTTCGTAGAGAGGGCGAAAGTCGTCTTGGAGATACTCAAAAAAGGGAGAATTGAAGTAAGAGGTCTCAAGCGCATACCAGTGCTGACGCTGCCAATCAGTGTGGGTGCTGATGCGAATGTCCTTCATCAAGCATTTTCCGGCAACGAAAGTGCTGCGGTCGATGGGGATGGAGAGGTTCAGCGGGCCATTGGGCGAGTCGATGGTGCAACGGTTGCGGATGGTCTGCTTCTGGTAGTTCTCGTGTTGTTCAATGAAAATAGGTTCGCCCGTCAACAGATGAGCGAACCATGATATAGGGGGGAGATAGGCACTTGGAAGAATCATCTTACTTGATGTTATCCACCCATGTGAACAGGCGGTTCCAGCGCACTCCGTGTGATTGTCCGTTTCGGTCAGTGATGAGGGACAGCCAGATGAACAATGGCTTGCCCACCACATGGTCTTCAGGCACGAAGCCCCAGTAGCGGCTGTCGGCGGAGTTGTGGCGGTTGTCACCCATCATCCAGTAGTAGTCCATCTTGAAGGTGTATTCGTTGGTCTGCTGGCCGTTGATGTAGATTTTACCGTCCTTCACCTCCAGTTGGTTATTCTCATACACACGGATGGGACGTTCGTAGATGGCCAGATTATCCAGCGTCAGTTTCACGCTCTTTCCCTTGGCAGGAATCCAGATGGGGCCGTAGTTGTCGCGTGTCCAGCCATACTGGTGGTTGAGCGGGTAGAGGTTGCCCCAGTAGCCGTCTTTTATTTCCACGATGCTGTCGCAGAAGTCTTTATTGGCTCGCAGTGCCTCCACGGCCATGTGGGTGAGTGGGATGCCGTGTGTGCGGTCGAGAATCTTGTCGCAGTCTTCGTCGCTGATGTTCAGTTCCTCACACATTTCAGGCGAGAGCACCTGATTGTTGCGTGTGTACACCTTATAGTTGAACTGTGCGAACGTGGGTGTTTCCTGCTTCTTGCCGTCCACATAGATGATTTTATCTTTGATTTGAAGCGTCTGTCCAGGCAGACCCACGCAGCGCTTCACGTAGTTCTCGCGGCGGTCGGCAGGTCGGGTGGTCACACTGCCATACACGTTGGTTTTGGCAGCCACAATCTGCTTGCCGGCATTGTAGAGTTGGTCGAACATCTCCTGCTGTTCCTCGGTGGAGAGCGTCTCCATGCGTGGCACTTCATATCCCTGTGCTGTGGCGGCCATACAGCCTTCTTCGTAACAGAGACTGTAATAGTCACCGTTGAAAGCCACAGCCACCGTGTCGCCAGCGGGATAGTTGAACACCACGATGTCGCCCATTTCCACTTTGCCGAAGCCTTTCACGCGGCGGTATTCCCATTGGGGCCATTCGATGTAGGATTTGCAGTTCAGCATCGGGATGGTGTGCTGTGTGAGTGGCATCGTGAGTGGTGTCTGCGGAATGCGAGGGCCGTAACTCATCTTGCTCACCAGGAGAAAGTCGCCTGTCATCAGCGTCTTTTCCAGCGAAGAAGAAGGTATCTGATAGTTCTGGAAGAAGAAGTTGTTGACAAAATACACCGCCACCAGCGCAAACACGATGGCATCCACCCAACTCATCAGGGTGCGTGCAATGTCACTTTCCAGTTCTTTCCACCATGTCCACTTGATTTTCTTGCTGATGTAGGCATCGTAGATGAAGGGCACCACAATCAGTCCCCACCATGATTCAACCCAATAGAGGAAAGCCAGATAGCAGGCGGTGGCAACGCCGAATTTCACCCATTTCCAACCAGCCCATTCAGGCTTATCGGCCTTTCCAGAACGTGTTTTCTTGAAGTTTTTATAATCGAAAGCCATACAGATAGAATTGAAGAGTTGTAGAATTGAAGAGTTGAAGTTTGGCTAACGCGATGCACGCATTCTGAATAGAACTTCAATTTTTCAATTTTTCAATTTTTTAATCTTAAAAACAGAAAAGGTCGTCTGTGCTCAGCAGTCCCTCATGCTGTGCGGTGAATTCTGCGGCGATGACAGCACCCAGCGCAAAGCCCTGACGGGAGTGTGCATCGTGTGTAATCGTGATTTGGTCAGCCTCGCTGTTCCACGTGATAGAGTGGATGCCTGGCACTTCGTCGCGGCGGATGCTGCTGATGGGCAGCAAGTCGTTAGCCACCTCGTCGCTGCCTTCCACTGTGCCGTCGGGCTGTTGCAGATAGCCCATTGTCCAGTCCTTCTTGCGGTCGAGGCGTTCCACTATCTGCTCTGCCAGTGTGATGCCCGTGCCAGAGGGGTGGTCGAGTTTGTGGATGTGGTGTGTCTCCACTTCCTTCACATCATATTGGGGGAACTGGTTCATGATGTTGGCCAGATACTTGTTCACCGCGCTGAAAATAGCCACGCCAATCGAGTAGTTGCTGGCCCAGAAGAGTGTCTTGCCCCCTTCGGTGCAAGCCTTCTTCACGTCCTCTCCGTGCTCTTTCAGCCAGCCAGTGCTGCCGCTCACCACTTTCACGCCAGCCTTCCATGCCTTCAGGTAGTTTCCGTATGCTGTCATGGGGGTGGTGAACTCGATGGCCACATCTGCGCTGGCAAATGCCTCGCTTTCAAACTCTTCCTGATTGTCGATGTCGATGATGCTCACGATTTCGTGACCACGGCTCAGGGCAATCTGTTCAATCATCTTGCCCATCTTTCCGTATCCTATCAATGCTATTTTCATATTCTTACGTTTGATTTGGTTGCAAAGTTAGGCAAAATAAGTGAAAAGAGAAGAGTGAAAAGTGAAAAATCGGAGTTTCTCCCCCATCCGAACGGCAGGTAGAACAGATTTTTCACTTTTCGTTTTTCACTTTTCACACAAAAAGATGTACCTTTGAACGAATTTTAATGGAAAGGCATTTTTAACAGGAGAGCCATGGAAGAACTGCTGCACTATGTGTGGAAACACAAGATATTTCCTCTTCGCGAACTCTGCACGACCGACGGGAGAGCGGTGGAAGTGCTCAATCCGGGTGTGCACAACACCAATGCGGGGCCTGACTTCATCGATGCCAAGGTGAAGTTGGACGGCACCGTGTGGGTGGGGAATGTGGAGATTCATCAGAAGACCAGCGACTGGTTCCGGCACCATCACGACACCGATGCTGCCTACCAAAACATCATCCTGCACGTGGCGACAGAGATAGATCAGCCGCTTTTCTATCCGAATGGGGCAGAGATTCCCCAGTTGCGGCTCGAGGTGCCGTCTTACGTGAAGGCGAACTACGCCACGCTGCGCCAGAACGATGGCCGACCCCGTTGCCGCGAGGTGGTGGGCACATTATCCACTTTCTTGATACACAACTGGATGACCTCTCTCACCCTCGAGCGCTTCGAAGAGCGCACACGGCAAATCATGCAGCGCCGTGAGGCACTCGACAAGAACTGGGAGGACACCCTCTTCGTCACCCTTGCCCGCAACTTCGGTTTTGGCATCAACGGCGACGCTTTCGAGCAGTGGGCACAATCCATCCCGATGAGTGCTGTGGCAAAGCATCGCGACGACCTTTTCCAGATAGAGGCCATCTTCTTCGGTCAGGCGGGATTGCTCGATGTCAATTGCGACGATGACTACTACCTGCGGTTGCAGAAGGAGTACCGCTATCTGCGCCAAAAGTTCACCCTCACCCCCATGTCGGCCAGCGCGTGGAAGTTCCTGCGGTTGCGCCCCCAGAATTTTCCCCACATCCGCATCGCACAACTGGCCATGCTCTATTATGAACAACGGCTCAACCTCTCCCGGCTCCTCAATGCCGAGACGCTCGACGAGGTGAGTGCCTTGCTGCTCACCCACGTGAGCGACTACTGGCGCACTCGCTACACTTTCGGTGCTCAACCCACCAAGCCGATGGAGAAGCACCTTTCGCCCGCCTCCATCGACCTCATCATCATCAACAGCGTCGCACCCATGCTCTTCACCTACGGCAAATACAAATCAGACCAGCACCTGTGCGACCGTGCCTTCTCCCTGTGGGAGCAACTGAAAGCCGAGAACAACGCCATCATCCGCGATTGGGCAGCGGCTGGAGTGCCCTGCGAGAATGCTGCCGACAGCCAAGCCCTCCTCCAACTGCACCGCAACTACTGCATGCGCCGCGACTGCCTGCGCTGCAAGTTCGGCTACGAATACCTGAAGCGCACTCCCGATTTCCTCCGCGAACAGGAAGACGCCACTTCGTAAGCCTCCACTTCCTCAACGAGTATTCCTCCGATGGGGCACTGTAATAGCCTCAAAATCGACGTCGACGACATCGGCTTAGAGGCAGTGGAGTAGCCGATTTGGAGGTAGTGGCGTTGTCGTCCTTGAGGAAACAGCGTTGCCGCTCAAGTGGCAGTGACGTAGCCCTTTTAGAACAAAAAAAATAAGGGTTGACCTACTTGTGTAAGTCAACCTTTTTTGTGGCACGGGGTGAGGGACTCGAACCCCCGACCCTCGGTTTTGGAGACCGATATTCTACCAACTAAACTAACCCCGTGTGTTGGTAGCTCCACCGGGAATCGAACCCGGATCTAATCTTTAGGAGAGATTTGTTCTATCCATTGAACTATGGGGCCATCGCGTTTAGCGGGTGCAAAGGTATGTAAAAATCTTCATTCTACGCAGAAAACTCGCAGAAAGTTGCTGGTTCACGCGAAGAAAGTTTTTATTTCACACAGAAATCACAGAAAACACAGAAAAGCGGAGCGTTCTCAACTGGTAATGGGGCTGAGGTTCATCCCTTTTTTCTGTGTTTTCTGTGATTTCCGTGTGAGCTTAAAAATAGTTTTCAGTGTGAAAAAGACTCTTAGAGCACCATGAAACCATTGGCTTTCTTCTCCTTGATGCCGCTTGCCTCGATGACGTTGATGATGTAATCGCCCAGTTTTTCGCACTCGGAAATGAGGTCCATATAGTAGACGCCAATCTGGTAGTCGTAAAGCTGGTTGCTCACATCGACGATGTTCTGGCTCTTCAGTTGTGTGCGGTAGTTGTTGATTTCGTGCTCGGTGTTGTAACTCTTGTTCAGGTCCACATACCGTTGCTCGCCATGCTGAATCACCACTGCCATCTGGTTCATCGCCACTTCCGTCAACTGCATCATGTTCTGGATGTGTTCATACTGCTTCTCGGTGAAGTCTTCCTGTGAGTGCTGGCGCTTGCGGCTGATGGTGCGGGCAATGTTGTAGCATGAGTCGCCCACCGATTCCAGTTCGTCGCACACACGCATCATGTGCTGTATCTCTATCTTCGACTCCACAGAGAGCCTTCCCTCGCTCACTTTCGAGAGGTAGCCGCAAATCTCCACTTCCATGTTGTCGGTGATGCTTTCGTACTTTTCCACACGGCTGAAGAGTTTGTTGAAGTCATCGCCCTTCTTCGTGTTCAGCAGTTCCTCCACCATACCGTACATTTTGACGCAGCGTTCCACAAACACGTTGATTTCCTTCTTCGCTTCCAGAATGGAAAGTTCCGCAGTGGAGAGGATACCGCCGCTGATGAAGTGCAGACGGCCTTCCTCTTCCTCTTCCGTCATCTTCTGCTTGATGAGCAAGCATACGAGTTTCTCCATCGGCTTGATGAACCAGATGAGGATGAGCACGTTGCAGACGTTGAACGCCGTGTGGAACGTGGCCAGAATGGCGCTGAGGTTGTCGCGGTTCACGTCTTTGTTCAGCACGCCCGGCTCATACTCCACTCCCCACAATCCGCAGATGAAATTGACAAAATGAGGAAAGATGCACAGCACCCAAATCACACCGAAGAGGTTGAAAACCAAGTGAGCCATAGCGGCACGACGAGCCTGAGTGGTGGCCGACATCGCCACGATGTTGGAGGTCACCGTGGTGCCGATGTTCTCGCCCATCACCAGCGCAATGCCCATGTCGATGGGCAGCACACCCGTGGAGCAGAGCGTCATCGTGATGGCCATGATGGCAGCCGAACTCTGCACAGCGCAGGTGAGCAATCCGCCAATCACCAAGAATAGGAAGTACGAACCATAACCCCACTCGCTGATTTGTGCAAAGAAGTTGGCGATGGCAGGCACCTCGTCCAGATGCATGTCGTTGGCATTGCTCTTCAGAGTGGTCAGACCTAACAACATGAATGCCAGACCGATGATGAACTCGCCGAGGTTGGTGTTCTTCTTGGTGTAGATGAGGATGATGCTCGCCACGATGCCCAGATAGACAACAAGACGCATGTCGAACGACCCGCCTGAGCCGCCTCCCAGCACCATGATCCATGCTGTGGCTGTGGTGCCGATGTTGGCACCCATGATGACGGAAATGGCCTGTGCCAATGAGAGCAATCCGGCACTTACGACACTGACGGTCATCACGGTGGTGGCGGTGGAAGACTGAATGGCAGTGGTGATGAAAGCACCTGTGAGCAAGCCCGTAAAG
>JAEEGG010011450.1_pt1 | contig 19338 bp, 12 predicted proteins | sample 9134161 | NCBI WGS metagenome assembly JAEEGG01 (sample SAMN16246543, study PRJNA631951) | gut metagenome | biome: gut microbiome; feature: rumen; material: CR-attached | host: Bos | place: Iran: Karaj | collected 2018-10 | reverse complement strand
TTTCGGGTTGTTCTGGGTTGTCACTGTATTCTGTGAACGGAAGATTCATCTTGGTGAGGAAAGGGCGGACCTGAAAATAGCTAGCATCGGCAAAGACGAAATCTTGACCCTGGATATTCTTGTGCTGGTGAATTTTTGTTACCAGTTCAAAAACGTTAGAGACTACAGAGGCGCCGGGTTCGATGACGATGTAAGGTTTGTGCTCGCTGAACCATTTGTCGGCAAGGAGAGTTTCACAGATTCCCTTGGCATAGTCTGTGTATTTTGGTTTTTTCGAAACATCGATTCCTTCGGGGGCTGCGCCAAAGAACCCGCCACCAACATTGATGTACCGGATGTCATTTAAATCAAATTTCGCACGGATCTCCATTAGGCGATTTGCAATGTGCCGGTAGTTGTCTACGATACGGTCCGAAGAGGATGTATGCCCGTGGAGCGAAATGATTTTGATGTTGGCTTCTTTTAGCAACGGGATGACTTTTTCCAGCATGCTCGTAGTGAAGCCAAAACGGCTCTGACGTAGGCCACCTTGGAGTGCTATGCTGCCGGAGCCGACTTCCATATTTATGCGGAGCCCGATTTTAATTTCTTGTCCCGGATTTTCTTTTTGTAGTTTCAGGACATGTGTAATTTCGTATTCACTGTCCAATTGAACGATGGACTTGTTTATCAATGCTGTCTTGATGTCTTCAAAGCTCTTGATGGGACCGTTAAAAATAATCTTGTCCGTTGCAAAGCCTTTTTGAACAGCAAGATTGTATTCCATCGAGGATACAGTCTCTGCAAAGCAGCTTATTTCCTTTGCTTTCTGTAATAGGACAGATGTGTAGTTGGTCTTGAACGAATAGGACAGGATAAAATTGGGGTATATATCGGTAAACGCCTTGCGGAACGATTGCAAATTGTTGACAAATCGTTCCGGATACACAAAGTAAAATGGCGTGCCGCATTCGTTGTCGACTTTCTTAATGAGCTCAAGCATTGCAGATTATTTCTTGTTAGTAATGACTTCAATCACCCTATTAACGCCTTCGTCATCGAGGGTGGCAAACATCGGTAGGCAAAGTACCTGGTCTGCAAGCTTGTGGGCGATAGGCAGGTTTGCTGGATTGGCAGAATCCAGCCCCTTGTAGGCGCTGAAAGTGCTGATAAGCGGGTAGAAATAGCGACGCCCGTAAATATTGTGCTTTTGCAGTAAAGCGTAAAGCTCATCGCGGCTAACGCCGTATTCTTCGCTAATGAAGATGGGAAAGTAAGCGTAGTTGTGGCGGACCCCTTCGATGTCGGGGAGGAAACGAATTCCGGCAATGTCTTTTAGCGCGGCTCTGTACTTGTTTGCAACCGCCTTGCGCTTTTCGATGGCGCTATCGACTTGCTTCAGGTTTAATAGTCCGTATGCTGAACGAATTTCGTCCATCTTGCTGTTGATGCCGGGGGCGACGACTGTCGTTTCATCTGCGAAGCCGAAGTTCTTCAAGTAATCGATTCGCTTCTTTGTAGCCTCGTCATGGCAAACAAGGGCGCCGCCTTCAACTGTATTGTATACCTTGGTTGCATGGAAACTGAGCGTGCTCATGTCGCCCGCTTTTAATACGGATTCTCCGTTTACCTGCACTCCAAATGCATGCGCGGAGTCATAGATGACCTTGAGCCCGTAGATGTCGGCGATTTCCTGAATGCGTTTCGTGTTGCAGGGTGTTCCGTAAACGTGTACGGGCATGATGGCTGTTGTGCGCGGTGTAATGGCGGCCTCGATTTTTTCGGGATCGATATTGCCGGTTTTTTCGTCAACATCGACAAAAACAGGCTTAAGGCCGTTCCACCAGATGGAGTGTGTTGTTGCAACGAAACTATAGGGCGTGGTAATGACTTCCCCAGTAATTCTCATTGCCTGCAGTGCAGTAATCAGCGGCAAGGTCCCATTGGTAAACAGGCTGATATACTTTACGCCGAGGTATTCGGCAAGGGCTTTTTCCAGCTCCTGATGGTAGTGGCCGTTGTTGGTCAGCCATTTTCTATTCCAAATATCCTGAAGCATGGGAATGAATTCTTCCAGCTTCGGAAAGAGTGGGGAGGTGACTGTAATAGTTTTATTATCGCTCATAATAGGTAATTTACATTTTATTTTTCTTTTTGTTCAAAAGTTCTAGCAGTTCCTTGACTGTTTCCCTGTTAAATATCCAGTTGCTCACCCCATAGTATAGGGCTCCAGCAGCAATGCCTAGAACGAGTTGTAACGCATACTCTTTTTCTGGAAGAATCATGGTTACGCCTACACTTATGGCTCCCATGATAAGGGAGTTCAAAAGTGTGGGAATATACATTTTCATTTGGCTCAAAAGACCGGCGTTCAACAACTTCCCGGAATAGTACGTGTTTATCACAAGGCCGAAACAGGTGTCGACCCATTGGCCGAAGCACATAGCGATGATTCCATAGGGAAGCGTGACGCAAAGTATGATAATGCCTGTAATCTTCTTGATGATTTCCAGTTTTAGGAATAAGTCAGATCGTCCCATGACTTGCAGTACGTTCAGGTTGATTGCATGTACGGGGTGCCACATATGGGCGATGCAGATAATCTGTAGTATCAGGATGACGTTGACCCATTTCTCGGTAAGGACTAGGAGAATAAAAGGTTTTGCCAGAGCTGCGAGGCCAATCATGAGCGGGAATATGACCAAGGTGGACATGTTGAGAAACTTTAAATATCCTTTTCTCAACTTTTCGTGATCGTCTTGGATTTTGCTCAGAACAGGAAAGGTGACTCTTTGGAAAATTCCTGTGATGTTTGACGAGGGAAAGTTTGCGAAATGAGATGCCCTGCTGTAGTTTCCAAGGGTGGATGCAGAAAAAAACTTGCCGATAATCAGGTCGTAGATGTTTTCGTACAAGGTGTTCAGTAGGCCGGAGGCTAGAAGTTTGGAACCGAACCCGAACATGCTCTTGAACGAGGTCTTGTTGAAAAAACTTTTGGGGCGCCAGCGAACCAAACCCCAGAAGAGAAGCACCCTGAAGAATGTCGTGGTCATCTGTTGCACAACCAGTGACCACACTCCGAGCCCGTTATAGGCACAAATGAGACCCGCCGTTCCGCCTACCACCGCTCCCGAGAAGGATATCTTTGCGAGCATCTTAAAATTCAGGTCGATGGTCAGGTTCAAACGCTGGATGGAACCGAATGCTTGAATAATGAGATTTATCGCCAAAATTCTAAGAATGTCTGCCAGTTGCGGCATATTGTAGAATCGGGCTACGTAGGGTGCCGCCAAGAAGATTACGGCATAACAGGCTGCCGCCATGAAGATGTTGAAGAAGAATACGGTTGCTTTATCGTTTTCGTTACGGTCTGGTTTACGGATAAGTGCATTTCCGAAACCGCTGTCGATGAAGGTCTGGCTCACCGCCATGAATATGGTGAGCATGGCTATCATGCCGTAGTCGTTAGGCGTTAAAAGCCTTGCGAGGAGGATGCCGAAAAGGAACTGCACGCCTTGTGTAGAGAACCTTTCTACAGCGCTCCAGATGACACCTTTGAATGTCTTTTGCTTTAACGACATATACCCCGCAAATATAGCATTACAAGTTCTCGTCAATCCACTGGATTCGCAGCTCTATCCAGGATTTTATAGCGTCCACGGCTTCTTGGTAATTACTGAATTTTCTGAAAAAAGGATAACCGGAGTCGTTTTCGAGTACAGGCCATCTCTTGAATTCGTTTGACGATGCTTTAGCCAGTTCCTTGGATATGGAATCTATGGAATCCAAGGTGGCGACAAAAATGGTCCGGTTCTTTTTCCAATAGTCATTGACCCGTTTTTTGTATTCCTTGTTCTTGAAAAGGAATCGGTTCCATCCGTAATTACGAATCAGCCATTGGTCGGGAACGGCTTTTTTGTCGCTTGAATTTCCATAACCTAGATCGAAATCCCATACAGGGCCCATCTTGATAGGCGTATTAATACCATCCTTCTTTTCCCAGGTTAAAAAGATACTCCGTCTAGGACCATCGATGTTCTTTGTGAATTCCTGTATCCAGTAATACCTTATGAAGTCCTCAATGTCAATCCATTGGGCGATGCTGTCCAAGCTGTAAATGTTTTTTGATTGCAGAAAACGTTCAAATTCGTTGATGTGGTTTTCGAGAAGTTCTTGGGAATGGGTACTGGGTTCCTTTGGCTGGTCGAACTTGAAAATATAATTTAGGCTAGACGTAAACATGATTCCATTCGTAGATGTCTCGGTAGTCTTTTCAAAAAGAAAACTGGAATCGTTTTTAGCGATATTTACCCGGTTCTTGGAAACTTTGACGTGTTCGACCAAAAGGAATATTCCCTGGTACTGCCGATTCAGGAACAGCTCAAGGAATTTGCATTGGGGATGGTATTCGTCGCCGAGAATTCCCGCCAGCTGGTAGGTGATGTAGTTTACCAGCATGGACTTGTCGCGAAAGTTGGACACAAGATCCCATTCCTTGTCTTTGGGCATGCCGAGCATGGAATCTTTTTCGGCAAGATTGATTTTGTACCCATATTTTGTCATGACAAAACTGGAATTACCCCGGCCCCTGATTGTAAGGTCCTGAATGGGGCCAGAGGGCTTGCTTTTTCCGTAGAATTGAAAATGTGCGGGGACTTTCGTCTCTTTATTGTTAATTTGTCTGAAATTGTCGGTTTCGATGACGAGGCGGGGTAACCCTGCATAAGGGTATTCCGAATCATCCAATGGCAAATAGGCTGAATTGGAATCGGTAGCCGACTCTTCGCTCCAGATACTGCAGGAGCTCACAAAAAGAAATAAAAAAAGAACAGAAAATATCGATAGAAGCTTCTTTAATGGGCGCTTCATTGCGATTTGCTATTTCTTTAATGATTCCAGGTCTTTCTTGATTTGGGTGGTGCTTATTTCTGGAGTGCGTTCCAAATACACTACTTCGCAGTAGTCTTTCAAGAAATCGAATTTCCCCTTCCAGTCATCGCCCATTACAAAGGTGTCCACATGATATTCCTTGACATCTGTCTTTTTTTGCTCCCAGTTGTTTTCAGGAATAACTAGGTCCACATAGCGGACGGCTTCCAAAAGCTGTTTGCGCTTTTCGTAGCTGAAATAGCATTTTTTCTGCTTTTGGTTCCAGTTGAATTCGTCCGTAGAAAGGGCTACAATGAGATAATCTCCTAAAGCCTTGGCCCGCTTCAGCAAGTTGATGTGCCCGTAATGCAACAGGTCGAAAGTCCCGTATGTGATGATCTTTTTCATAGTATGCTGTAATATATAAATATGTCGTAGACTTAACAACCGACTTCGCCCCTAGGAACGTTTTTTTTAAATTATGGGCTATCTCGCCGTGAATCGATATTTTTCTTTGAAAATAATTCCTGCTTGTGCGCTCTTCTTGGCTGTTTTTTGCCTTGCTCGCGAAACCATATCGCCAGTGCGTGCTCCTGAAAGCTATGCCTTGTTTGGCTCGCTTGTGGAACTTCGCGATGATGTCTACAGCGCAGATCTGAATTTGGCAGGAGAGTTCGCGCCTTGCAATTGTTTCGCTGTTTACGGCGATTTTTCGTACCGTCTCCTAAGCTATAAATATGACTTCACGTTCCATGACCAGCGCCACGAGGCGCTGAATATGCAAGTCAATGGATTGAATGAATCTTATTTGGGCATGAAATTAATGCCGTTTTCGTTTTTGGGGCTTGATGCCAGCTGGCGCCTTCCGCCGCGTGAGGGGGCAAGAGTGAATCGCTTTCACCGATTAGGGGTGTCACCGTTTGGTCTTTACGAATTTTCGAGGAACATGACTCTCGGTACTGGGGTAGAATATTTCACGTTTCTCGAAAAACAGAATTTCCAGCCGGGCGATGAATTGGGCGTAAAGGGCTCTATTTCGTGGAAAGTGTTGTGGGACCGCGGTAGCCGTTCGGGTTGGAAATTGGATTATGTTTTCCTATACCGTTGGCGTATCCAGGAATCCGAAAACATGAACATGGAACAGCCCTACCGCGAGATGGACGACCTCCATAGCGGTTTCAGAATGCGTTTCGATATGGCCCGCTATTTTTTGTTCTATGAAAAATCCTTCGGTATTGCCCTATTTTACGAGATGAACCGAGGGGATTTATTCGGAATGGAAACGGGGCACACCATCGGGCTCTATGCCAAATGGATGTTCCCGTAACAATTAGTACTTTCCGTACTTGTAACCGTAGCCGTCGCTGTTCCGGTGTTCGTACTTGTTGATGACGAAACTGGCGTGGGCATCGTTGTTGCCCTTGAGCAACTGGGCCATGCCGTCTTGGATGGCGTCGATGCTGTGCTTGTTGTATTCCAGCACCATGACGATTTGCGAGGCGACGCGGCTTGCCAAGGTGGCGTCCGTCACGAGCATGATCGGCGGAGTGTCGATGATGATGATGTCGTACAATTTTTCAACTTCGTCAATCAAGTCGGTGTAATGCTTGCTGCCGAGAATTTCGGAGGGGTTCGGGGGAACCAGTCCGCATGGGATGATATCCAAGTTCTCGACTTCGGTATGGGAAATGACCTCTTCCTTGGTCACTTCGTGCAACAGAATCTGCGAAAGCCCGTTGCCGCGCTTGATACCGAATTCCTTGTGCAGGCGGCCTTTGCGGAGGTCTGCGTCGATAAGCAGGACCTTCTTGCCCAATCCGGCGTACAGCGCTGCCAGGTTGACAGAGATGAAGCTCTTGCCGACACCTGGGATGAGACCGCTGATGCCAATAATGGGGCGGCAACCTTCGTCCATACTGAACTCGAGCGAACTGCGCAGGGCGCGGAGCGACTCCACGGCGACATCGTCCGGCTCGACCACGGCGAGCGGTCGAGTTCCCTTTGTTCCCTTCGGGTTGCCTTTGGGAACTTTTGCGTAAACACTGTATCCGGTTTCGCGCTCAATGAAGTGTGCGTCTTTGACACCACTGCTAAATCTGTTCTTTAGCGTGACGAGGAACGCTCCGAAGATGAAGCCGAGGAACAGGGCAATGCAGAGGATGACCTTCTTTTTCGGCTTGGTTGGCTTGGAAACTTCTTCGGCGAAGTCAATGATGCGGACAGATCCGACCTCACCGGCCGAAACCAGCTTCAGCTGCTGGATGTTGTTGAGCATCGTGGTGTACATGAGCTTGCTCATGTCCACTTCGTTCGTGAGCTTCAATACTTCCTGCTGCGTGGCGGGGAGCTTCTTGGTTTCGTTCGAGTTGATGGAAAGCTGGCGCTTGAGAGTGGCTTCCTGTTCTTCCAGGGTCTTGATTGTCGGGTGTTCCGGCTGGAACAGGCGAATGGCGCTTTGTTTCTTCTGCTGGAGGTCGAGGAGGTCTTGTTGGAGTTTCGTCCTGTTGTCCAAAATGATTTTCGTTTCCGCGTTGATGTCGATGGAACCAATCTTGTTACGGTAGGTGTTGTACTTGAGCAACGAAGAATCCATCTGTGCTTTTACATCGGGCAACTGCTTTTCCAGGAATTCAAGCGTCTTCTGGGCTTCGGCGTTTCGCTGTTCTACGTTCTGCCGCAAGTAATTTGTGGCAATTTCGTTCAGGATTTCGGTGGCGCGGTCGGGATAAATGTCTTGGTAGGTGAATTCGAGAATACCGGTCTTTTTACCCTTTTCCTTGACTTCGAATGCTTTCTTGAAGGCCATTATCGCATCGAGTCGCGTGAGTTTCGTGATTTCGAATTTCTGTCCTCTGCGGGCTTTCATACTAGAGACGTTGAAGATGGCTGTATCCCCGGCATAGGGGAATCTGTATGTTTGACCAACGATGCCTTCGAGAACTTTTTTCTTGTGGTGGTCAAAAAGGACGAATTCCGTGCTGTCGTCCTTTGCCGCGGCAATCCAGGGGGTGTCTTCCTCTTCTTCGGGAAGCTTATCCCAGGGAATTTCGAACAGGTTGATGTCCATTCTCCCTTCGCGGTGCAGAAGCCGGTTGAGTCGGCTGGTGGGGGTCGCGATATATTGGAGCCGCATCTTTTCTACGGCGTCACCGATAATTTGGCGGCTGTTGATGAGTTCGATTTCGGTTTCGGCAGGGCTCGTCGTGGCAAAAAGACTGCCCAGGCCGGCCATCATGCCGGCACCCTTATTATCTTTCGATTCAATCTGTAACAGGGCGTCTACTTGATATACTGGACGAATCCATAAGGCGACAAATACGCCAATGATTCCCGCAAGCATTATGCACGGGAGCATAATATTCCAGTTTTTTATTAGGTCATTCAAAAGCTCGGAAAGGTCCGTTTCTTCTTTTTTCTTTGTTGATGCCATAAAAAATTCCGTTTGGATATTTCATTTGCTCCTAAGGAGATTCCTTGGGGAAGATGCCTTGGATGTAAAGGTAACAAAAAAGGATGGCCCTGTGTTTGGAGGTATGGGGTGAAAATGGTAGAATTTATTAGTTTTATAGGACTTAAAGAGGAACTCGCCTATGTGGATTAACATTATTGCTGGAATTCTTGTTTCAACTGTCTTGTGCTTTTCGGCGGAGGGGGCTCCGGTTCCCGATTTGGCAAAGCTCACGACTGAAGACAGCGAGGACTATGGGGAATATACTAGGCGGATTGAACTGGTTGAGACGAGCGCCAAGGTGCTCGAGGATTCCCTCCAGGTGAAAATGGCTTCCATCGAGGACTCTCTGCCACCTCTTGCGCCGAAGGCCGACGATGAATCGGATTCCGTTTACGAGGCGCGAAAAAATCAGTATGATGTTGATATGCACAGGACCATGCGGGAAAAAGAGGACGCCGCCGCCATGATGTCGCGCCTTGGCGAACTGAAGGCCGCTGCGAACACGCTCAAGAAAATCCAGATGGGCATGTTCGGATCGTTGCTGGTGAACACCGTTCCCGAACAGGCTTCGGTGAAGATTTCATCGCAACCGCAGACGCTAGAGTCTCCCGCCCATTTTGTACAGGTTGTCCCGGAGTCTCTGACGGTAACCGTAAATTTGGATGGGTACGAAACGCAGAATATTCCATTGGTGCTCAAGGCCCGTGAAAATCGAGAAATGGATGTGACCTTGGTGGCGCTGGCCGAGGCGACCGAACAGGTGAAGGAAGGCTGGACATGGCGTGGCTATGCCCGTGTATCTGCATTTGTTGCCGCTGCTGGTTTCCTGGGTGCTGGCCTGCTTGAAAACAAGATGGCCTCCGACCGTGCTGACGATTACAACAATCTTGCCGTCCGCACACAAAAGGACCGCGATGCAGCGGAACGCAGCATTGACCGCCGCCAGACGCTCCGTGGCGTGTATTACGGAATAGCCGGAGCCTTAACCGCATTTGGCGTGGCGACATTCTTCTTCTAGTAAACAAGACGGATTATGAAGCGATTTTTATTACCCTTTTTCATGCTTTCGGCATTCTGCTTTGCCTACTTGCCGGGCGAATCCGAATTCGCCTCGCTTGATGGTGGACATGGCATTTTCGGGAACCCCGCAGCCATTCCTGCATTTGATTCTTGGGGAGCCTTGACCGATTACCAGTTTGACGACGGCATTTCCACGTTCCGTATTGGTGGAAACCTGGATCACTTGGCGGCGGGATTTTCTTACAGCCGCGATGGCAAGGGCTTTGACGAGTCCCGTTGGAGCTTGAACCATGGCTCGGAATGGTTGGCACGGTCCATTTTCCTTGGAACTCGAGTCGAGGCCTTACGCAGCGCCGCCTTCAACGGGACGGAATGGCTTTTTACTGCCGGTGCGATTGTTCGCCCGATGGATTTTGTTTCGCTGGGGTATACCGGGCGGAATCTCTTGCAGGGTGGACCCGAAGAGCAGAAGAAGATCCATGACTTAGGCGCAACGGTGCGTTTGGGAAGCCTGTTCAGCGTGAGTTACGATGTCGAGAATTTCAAGAGACACCGCTTGCTTTTCGAACTGGAGCTTTACGGTACCCGTGTCGGGTTCAAGATGCCGCTCCATGACGATACCCGCGAGTATACGCTTACCTTGTCTACTTCGCTGGGAGGCCACAATACCGCTGCGGTCACGTTCTTCGACGATTATATGATAAAGCGCGGTGCATGGGGCTATCATGCGGCAAAGAATCCGCGTGCGACGACTTCGGCTCAGATATACCGCGTCCCGCTGGATAAGGAAGTGGGCGAGGTCGAAAGCGACTTTGTCTTTTTGGGCTCTCGCACCATGGGCATCCATACGGTTCGTAACCATTTCGAACATTTGCTGCACGATCCTGGTGCGGGAATCGTGATCCTTGATTTTTCCGGGTATCGTGGCGGTGTCGCCATATCGATGGAAATCAAGCGCTACGTAGAAAAACTTCTTGCTCGGGGTTCCAAGGTCATTGCCTATGTCGACGACTTGCGCCCCTCTGTTATACTTGCGGCTCTATCGTGCAATCGCATTGTCGTGGAACCCTCTGCGCACTTCTCTTGGCGCGGGTTGGGCGGGTCTTCGCTATATTACAAGGGCCTTTTCGACAAGCTCGGCGTGAAGGTGGAATTCCTGCGTCATGGCGCCTACAAGTCGGCTGTGGAACCATACACGGCCGATTCTATGTCGGCGGAAGCTCGTGCGAACAGGGAAGAGCTTTATAACGATTACTGGAGCGCCATAACGACCGCAGTGGCAGAACGCTTTGCTCGTCGCGGGGTACATCCTGACGATGCGAAACGCGCTATAGATTCCTTGGCCGGTGTTCCGCTTCTGACGGCAAAGAGTGCTGTGCAGAACGGTTTTGCCGATACGCTTCTCTATCTTGATCAGGTCCCGTCGTATGCGCTCAAGCAGTTTTTTGATATAGATGTTCCCATGGCCCGTTACAAGACATGGAAACCATCGGACAAGAAATTGTTCCTTGAAGACTGGGGTTGGCGCCGCCATATTGCCCTCCTGAATATTGACGGGTCGATAGATGGACGTATGGAAAAGTCCGTACTGGACGCGTTGAGGGCTCTCCCCAGCAGTGGGGCGGAGGCTCTTGTCTTGAGAGTCTCGTCGCCTGGCGGAAGCGCTCTTGCTTCCGACAAGATTTGGGCGGCAGTCAAGTTTGTCCGTGAACAGGGTATCCCGGTGGTTGCAAGCATCGGCAATATGGGCGCTTCGGGTGGTTACTACATTGCTTGCGGTGCCGAAACGATTATTGCCGAACCGTATTCCATTGTGGGTAGCATAGGCATTTACGGCGGCAAGGTCGATGCATCCGGCCTTCTTGACAAACTCGGACTCAAGGCCGAGACGGTAAAGACGCACAAGTACTCTGATGCGGAATCCTTCAACCGTCCATGGACGGACGAGGAAAGAGCAGCCCTTCAAGAATATATGGATGATTTTTACGACCGCTTTGTTGGTGTCGTGTCCGAGGCCATTGGCAAGCCCAAGGCTGAAATCGACTCCCTTTATGGTGGTGGCCGGGTGTTCATGGGATGGAAGGCTCTTGAGTACGGTCTAGTGCACAAACTAGGCGGCATTGATGCCGCAATCGCAGAAGCTAAGCGTCTTGCCGGTATCGGCGAGGGTACCAACATCGAAGTCATCTTTGTCAACACGGAAAAGTCTAGGATTCTCCCCGCAACAGGCGTTTCCGCCTGGCTTGACTTTGTGGACGGAATCGGCCGGACGCAGTTCTGGGCCATCGAACCGCAGCGTTTCGATTTTGAGTAGCCGGGAGCATCGAGGTTGATATGTTTGCGATAGTAATGACTGTCTTGGGGTGCCTTGCCATTTCGGCTTTCTGCTCGGTGACCGAAGCCTCTTTTTACAGCGTGCCTCCTTCTACAGTGGAATCGCTCCGGCGGCACAAGAGATTCACGGCGAGGTACCTTGCGCATGTCAAGGAGAACATCGACCGCTATATCGCTTCTGTGCTGGTGGTGAACACCGTAGCGAACACCGTGGGCGCATCGCTCGCTACGGCTCTTGCTGTGAAGAGACTCTCGCCCATGGGCGCAATGGCGCTGCCCGTCATCCTTACCATATTGATTCTGCTCTTTGGCGAAATCACGCCGAAAACGCTCGGCGTGAAACAGGCAAAGATTGCGGCCCCGCTGGTGGCTGTGCCGTTCTACTACATCACTAAGATTTTGAGTTGTACTGGAATTATTTGGCTTTGTCTTACACTCACTAAGCGCTGGACCCGCGAGGACGAAACTAAGAAGGACGTCAGCGTGGAAGACATCAATAGTCTTGTGAACCTCGGGCTCCGCGAAGATGTCATTGACCGCCAGCAGGCGCTAGTTATCAAGAACATTCTCGCCCTGAAATCCGTTGCCGTGCGCAAGGTGATGACTCCGCGCCAGGTCGTGTTCTCGCTACCAGCCGACAAGACGATTGGCGAGACTGTGGATGAACGTGGAAACTGGCCGTTCTCCCGTGTTCCGCTCCATGGCGAAAAGAAGGATGACTGGGTGGGAATCGTGCTCCGCCGTGATGCGTACAACAAGCTTGCGGAAGGCAAACGTGACATCAAGCTCCGCCAGATGATGCGGCCCCTGCTTCTTGTGCCTGACAGCCTGACGCTCGACAAACTCCTGCTCCGCTTCCTCAAGCAGCGAGGTCATATGGTGGGTGTCGTGGATGAGTGGGGCGCTATCGCGGGTATCGTGAGCTTGGAGGACGTGCTCGAAGAAATCCTCGGTCGCGAAATCGTGGACGAGTACGACGAATCCGTGAATTTGCAGGAAACTGCCCGCCGCCGTTCAAATGCGCTTGCGTCGATGCACAAGAACGAGAAGAGACCGTGATGACTAGCCGGTTATTGGCATTCTGCTGTATATATTGAATCTCGGATAGGGTCTATTATCCGGTTTGGATCGGTTGAACCGTCTTCCCATGCTATGAATGCTGTAGGGCATTCTACGCTCAATTTCATGGGATGATGTTCAAAGACATCCCATTTGTATTCTTGGCTTTGTTTAATGTCGAAATCATCCAATTTTAATATTCCGTTGCCTTTTACTTCTATAGTAATGGGAACTTCGTCATTCAGGTCAAATGCTTCTTTAAAATCGTTTCGTACTGTTATGTCACGATTATAGGACCATGTTCTTAAACAACTGCCGTCTGTTTCAAAGTATGTCCCGCAAGAGTTTTTATGACTATTTCTTGTGTATAGTTCTAAATCTCTTGTAATTTGCGCTGGGTCGATTGATTTATTTATGAGGTCTATTTGTTGCGCTACTTTTTTGCCATTGATAAATGTTGAATACAGGTAAGATGCGCGATTGATGAACTTTTGCTTGAAATCGGAATTTTGGATAAGTTTTATAAAAATGTTTCCAAAACATTTGTAGTTGTTCCCGCCGGAACATGGTAAATTTGGTCGCCCTCCTCCGAGTATCCACTCAATCATATTTGTATTTTCCGTAAACTCGGCGAGTTTAGGTAAAAAGTCGAAACCATTGTCTATGTCGTAAGCTATGAATTTCCATGGGGAATTTCCACTTTTCCATGCTCTCACATTATTTTGAGGCCAATCGTTGTTGAAATAAAAAATTTCTGCGGCTATATATTCCAGATAGTTTGGAATGTCAATCATTTTGGCAACAGACTGATATGCCGCACTGTCGTCTTTAAAGTTTGATTTGTCAATAAATTGTATTGTGTTAAGATAATCGTCCAAAGAGCCGTTTTTTAGATATATGCTATCATTTATAATTTTGATGAAGTCAACATTGTTGTTGTCTATTCCATAATTGGTTTCTATGAAATGCTCATTGAGCTTTTCTTGCATGCCAAAGATTCCTTGATATTTACCATTGTAAAATACAATAACCTGTCTAGAGCGTTGATAGTCTACATTTGTTCCTTCAAGAAGGCTTGTTGCCAAAGCATCTTCATAAAGATCTCTTTCAAAGCGATTTCCGTTGTTGCGTAATTTGAATCCTTTGAATGCGCTTTTTTCCGGCCGTGTTTCAAATAGAGGATAATGTATTTTTCCAGATTGATATTCTTTCCTCATTCTTATTTCAACGGATTTTTTTTCAAAATTTCTGCTGTAGTTTCCGGCAATTGAAAGCCCTGCGTTTATTTCAAAAGCTTTCTCTTTCGAGGAACTTCCGTTGGCAAAATATTCCACGTGTGCCGGATATTCAACATCTTCCCAAAACTTGGCTTTTTTGCAAGGGTTTGGCAGGCATGGGCTGGCGTTGAGGTATTCTTTTACATAATACGGGTCTACGCTGATAGATACAACGGGCATATTGATTTTTTCGTTGACGAAGTAGGTCTCGGTTTGTTGCTTTGCTAGCATTCCGCCTATGAATTCGTAACAGCGGACGACTGTAGTTGTATCTATCAACCGGGCTTCTGAAAATGCCGGTGTGGTTGAATCGGGTTCAGAACCGTCAAAGGTACATTGGACGATGCCTTGTGTTGGCGGGGGTGATAGTGTAAATGGCTTTTTGAAACCTGCATCTGGAATCAGCGCCCGGGATGCGGCTTGCGCAATTATTTTGTTGAGGGAATCCTTAATGTTTGTGGAGTCGTTTTTTACATCAACGGAATCGTTGTTGACGTTTGCGGAATCATTTTTAACATAGGTAGAGTCTGTTGTTGCTCCGATGGTGGAGGATTTCTCTTCAATGGAGGCGTTTTCTAAGGAATCGTGGACGAAAGAGTTTGCCTCGGTCGAAAAATCTTCTGTAGCATAGAATTCACTATTGCTACATGCGCAAAGTAGAGCGAATAAGATCCAGCAGACTATGTATTTTTTGCTCATTTTTAGTTTTTTTTGAACATAAGGATTGCGTAAATAAAAAATAATTTTTTTTCTTCGCTCTCGTATTGGCCGTTTATCACCTCGTTGAATCGTTATTGTCGGCGAACGTGGACCCTTGTCGTTGCTTTTGAGGAAAGCCTATTGGCATTCTGCTATGTATATTGCGTTTTTGACAGGATCAACTATTCGGCTGGGATCGGTTGAACCGTCTTCCCATGCTATGAATGCTGTAGGACATTCTACGCTCAATCTCATGGGATGATGCTCAAAGACATCCCATTTGTATTCTTGGCTTTGTTTGATGTCGAAATCATCCAATTTTAATATTCCGTTGCCTTTTACTTCTATAGTAATAGGAACTTCGTCATTCAGGTCAAATGCTTCCTTAAATTCGGTTCTTACGGTCTTGTCACGATTGTAAGACCATGTTCTCAAACAACTGCCGTCTGTTTCAAAGTGTGTCCCACAAGAGTTTTGGGGACTATTTCTGTCGTATAGTTTAATATCCCTTGTAATTTGCGCTGGATCGATTGATTTGTTTATGACGTCTATTTGTTGCGCTACTTTTTCGCCATTGATAAATGTTGAATATAGGTAAGACGCACGATTGATGAATCTTTGCTTGAAATCAGAATTTTGAATAAGTTTGGCGAATATGTTCGGGAAACAGATGTAATCTCCGCCTTCCGAGCAGATTGAATTGGAGCTTCCTCCGCTGATCGTCCAGTCAATCATGTTTGTGTTTTCCGTCCAACCGGCCATTCTTCCAGCCCAGTCAAATCCTTGGTCTATGTCGAAGGCTACGAATTTCCACGGGGAATTGCCGCTTTTCCATGCTCGAACGTTATTTTGCGGCCAATCATCGTTGGCGTAATAAATTTCGGCGGCGATGTATTCCATAAAGTTTGGTATGTCGATTTTTTTAGAAACAGATTCGTATGCTGTATTGTCGTCTATGAAGTTCGCGCTTTCAATAAATCGCATAAGATCTAAGTAATCATTGGCTGTGCCGTTTTGTACACTGATTTCGTTGTGCGATATCTTGATGAAATCAATGTAATTGTGGTCGATGTTATAGTTGGTTTCTACGAAGTGTTCGTTCAGTTTTTCGCGCATGTCATAAATGCCGCGATAGTCTCCATTATAAAAGACAATGACTTGTCTAGATCTTTGGTAATCGACATTTGTCCCTTCGAGAAGGCTTGTCGCCATGGCGTCTTCGATATAATCGGATACAAAACGGTTCCCGTTATTGCGTAGGATGAATGACTTAAAGGTATTTTTTTCCGGTCGTGTATCGAATAAGGGATAACAAATTCTTCCGGATTGGTATTGTTTTCTCATTACGATGGCAACAGATTTTTTTTGCTGATTTCTGCTGTAATTTCCTGAAATTGAAATCCCGGCGTCTATTTCAAAAGATTTCGCCTTTGAGGAACTTCCTTCAGCAAAATATTCTACGTGTGCTGGATATTCGACGTCTTCCCAAAATTTAGCATTTTCGCATGGGTCTGGCTTGCAGGGCTTTCCATCGAGGTAGTCTTTTACATAAATCGGGGCTACGCTAATGGACACGACAGGCATGTTGATTTCTTCATTGATAAAATATGTTTCCGATTGTTTTCTTGCAACATGGCCATTGATGAATTCTGCGCAACGAACAACGGTGGATGAATCAATCGACTGGGCTTCTGAAAATGCCGGTGTGGTTGAATCTGGTTCAGATCCGTCAAAAGTGCATCGGACAATGCCGAATGCCATTGGAGGGGATAGCGTAAATGGTTCTTTGAAACCTGCATCTGGGAGTAGCTGTGTGAACGTAATTCGTTCGCTTATTACGTTGGTGGAATCTTTCTTGACGCTTGTAGAATCCTTTTTTACGCTAGAGGAATCCTTCTTGACGTTTGCAGAGTCCTTTTTTACGCTAGAGGAATCTTTCTTGACGTTTGCAGAGTCCTTTTTTACGCTGGAGGAATCTTTCTTGACGTTTGCAGAGCCTTTTTTTGTGCTGGAAGGATCTTTCTTGACGTTTGTAGAGTCTTTTTTTGTACTGGAAGAATCTTTCTTGATTTTGCTTGAGTCGGTTGTTGCTCCGGTGGTGGAGGTTTCCTCTTCAATGGAGGCGTTTTCTAAGGAATCGTTGATTAAAGAGATTGCCTCGGTCGAAAAATCTTCTGTAGTATATAATTCACTATTGCTGCATGCGCAAAGTAGAGAGAATATAATCCAGCAGATTTTGTAATTTTTGTTCATTTTTAGGCACTTTATCGAATGTAAGGATTGCGTAAATAAAAAATATTTTTTTTCTGCGAAGTTTGTCAATTTTTTTTTCACTCTCGTATTGACTATTTGTCACCTCGTTGAGCGGTTGTTGTCGGCGAATGTGGAACCTCGTGATTGCTTTTGAGGAATGTCTATTGGCATTCTGCTATGTATATTGCGTTTTTGACAGGATCAACTATTCGGCTGGGATCGGTCTTTCCATTTTCCCATGCAATGAATGATGAACCATTTGGACATTCCACGCTTAATTTCATAGGATGATGCTTGAAAACATTCCAATTGTATTCTTTGCTTTGTTTGATACTGAAGTTGTCAAGTTTTAAAATTCCGTTACCTTTTACTTCTATGGTAATGGGGACTTCGTCATTCAGCTCAAAGACCTCTTTAAATTCGGCTCTTACAGTCTTGTCGCGGATGTAAGACCATGCTTTTAAGCAGATGCCATATTCATCGAATCCATCATTACATGCGTTTTTGTAATTGTACCTGTTGTATCTTTTTTGATCTCTTGTGATTTGAGCCTTTTCGATGGTGCTGTTTATATAGTCAATTTGTTGAAATATTTTGGTGCTATTGATAAAAGTTGAATATAAATAAGCGGCCCTGTTAATGAATGCCTGCTTAAAGTCGGAGTTTTTAATAAGTTTGGCGAATATGTTCGGGAAACAGATATAATCCCTGCCGTCCGAACAGCTGGTATTGGGTTTTCCCCCGCTAATTGTCCAGTCAATCATGTTTGTGTTTCCTGTAAAACCGTTCACCTTTGCAGTCCAGTCAAAGCCATGGTCTATGTCGAAGGCGATGAATTTCCACGGGGAATTGCCGCTTTTCCATGCCCGGACGTTATTATGTGGCCAATCATCGTTGGCATAATAAATTTCAGCGGCGATGTATTCCATGAAGTTTGGCATGTCGATTTTTTTAGAAACAGTTTGGTATGCCGTATTGTCGTCTATGAAGTTCGCACTTTCAATAAAGTGCATGAGATCTAGGTAATCATCAGCTGAACCGTTTTGTACATCGACTTCGTTGTACGATATTTTGATGAAATCAACGTTGTTGTGATCGACATTGTGGTTGTTTTCTACGAAGTGCTCGTTCAATTTTTCGCGCATGTCATAAATGCCGCGATAGTCTCCATTATAAAAGACAATGACTTGTCTGGATCTTTGATAGTCGACGTTAGTTCCTTCGAGAAGGCTTGTCGCCATCGGATCTGCTATGTAATCGCTGACAAAGCGGTTCCCGTTATTGCGTAGGACGAATGACTTGAAGGTGTTTTTTTCTGGTCGTGTATCGAATAAGGGGTAATGAATTCTTCCGGATTGGTATTGTTTTCTCATTACGATGGCAACAGATTTTTTTTGCTGATTTCTGCTGTAATTTCCTGAAATTGAAATCCCGGCGTCTATTTCAAAAGATTTCGCTTTTGAGACGCTTCCTTCTGCAAAATATTCTACGTGTGCTGGGTATTCGATGTCTTCCCAAAATTTAGCGTTGTCGCAAGGGTCTGACATGCAGGGCTTTTCATCGAGGTATTCTTTTACGTAAATTGGGGCTACGCTAATGGACACGACCGGCATGTTTATTTTTTCGTTGATAAAGTAAGTCTCGGACTGCTTTCTTGCGGCTTTGCCATTGATGAATTCTGTGCAACGAACGACAGTCGTTGAATCAATCGACATAGCCTTTGAAAAAATCAGGGAACTTGAATTGGGCTCAGATCCGTCAAAAGTGCAACGGACCTGACCTTGTGTAATAGGAGGGGGTATTGTAAATGGGCTTGTGAATGCGGCATCTGGAATCAGTGACTGGGGCCGTGTGTTCGAGCCTGTTCTTACGTTGGAGGAATCGCTCTCGATGTCGGTGGTGTCCGTTATTATATCGGTGGAAATGATTTTTTTTTCAACGGGAATTAGCGCAATTTTTAGGGAATCATAGACATGTAAAAGGGATTCGTTCGAATCGGCCCATGCAGGATACAATTCGCTGTTGCTGCACGCGCAGCACAGGAATAGCGTAAAACATAATCCTATGGATTTTAGAAATGTTTTTTCCTTTTTGTTCATCGGTGCAGGGCTGAAAAAGGCGTAATGAAAAAGTAGAAATGATGTAATTTGGCGTCAATTATTTTTGACGAATATTTATTAATTCTATCAATTATATTAATTGATAGAATGTTGAATGCCTAAAATACGGACTTTTTTGCAATAATAGAACTTTTTTACCCTTGCAGGGTTGCCCAAATCCATCTATATTTGTTCCACTTTCACGGGGCAAGGGTTGTCCCGGAAATCTTAACTAGAGGATTTACATGAAGACTATTACGGTAAACCCGAAGTCCGTCAGCCGCAAGTGGAAGCTTGT
>JAEEGG010011448.1_pt1 | contig 19340 bp, 17 predicted proteins | sample 9134161 | NCBI WGS metagenome assembly JAEEGG01 (sample SAMN16246543, study PRJNA631951) | gut metagenome | biome: gut microbiome; feature: rumen; material: CR-attached | host: Bos | place: Iran: Karaj | collected 2018-10 | reverse complement strand
TTAGGATAGCGCGGCGCACGTTGCGCATCGCCAAGCAGAATGTCGGGTTTGCCATCGGTGTGAAGGTCGCGGTGCTGATTTTGGCTGCCTTCGGCGTGGCCACGATGTGGATGGCCGTCTTTGCCGATGTGGGTGTCACGGTCTTGGCCGTGTTGAACGCCATGCGGGCATTGCAGGTGAAGCAATAAAAAGGTCAAATAGCTTTTTTATAAGCCCGGCGCCGCATGAAAGGCTCGGTCTTGTAGTCGCCGAAAAGGGACTGTACCTTGTAGTTTTCCTCCAACTGCGGGTTCATGATGATGGTATTGATGCCACGCTTGATGCAGTTTTCGTGCAGGTACTTGAAGAGCAAAACCGGTATTCCACATTGCTGATACTTAGGCAAAACACCCATAATCAGTGCTTCCAACGTGTCGTTTTTCTTCAAGGCTTTCAAGATGTGCAGGAAACCGAAGGGGAACAGGCGACCGTTGCCTTTCTTCACCGCTTTGGCGAGCGATGGCACGCAGAACAGGAAACCTATGGGCTGGTCGTCATCATTGACAGCCACGGCCACAAAGTCCTTGTCAAGGATGGGGACGTAGGTCTTCAGGTAGGCATCTATCTGCTTGTCCGTCAGGGGCGAGAAACCGTGCAAAGGTGCGAAGGCCTCGTTGTACATGTGGAAAATCTCCAATCCGTAACGCTTGGCCATGTCTTTCATGCTATGTGGTTTTACCACATGGACTTTGAACCGCTCCTCAATCAGGTTGACGAATTTGAACATCGGCGGCAGTTCCATGCTTACTTCTAGCGTCCTTTGGGTCCAGTCGACGTCTTTCGAGAAGCCGAGTTGCTCCAACATACTGCCGTAATACGGGTAATTGTAAAGGCAGGTGAACGGGCTGAGGTGCTCGAAGCCTTCCACCAACAGGCCTTCCTTGTCCATGTCGGTGAAGCCCCAAGGGCCTCTCATCTCGGTGCGTCCGTGTTGTTTGCCCCAGTCGGCAACGGTGTCGATGAGTGCGCGAAGCACTTCCTCATCCTCGATGAAGTCGAGCCAGCCGAAGCGGACAAGTTTTTTCGCGTCGTCGGCCTTGTGGTTGATGATGGCGGCCACGCGCCCCACAATCTCATCGCCTCTGAAGGCCAAGAAGCAATCGGCCTCGCAGAAGTCGTAAGCCCCGTTTTTCTCAGGGTTGAAGGTGTCGAATTCGTCGCCCTCAAGGGCAGGCACCCAATTCTCGCAATCCTTGTAAAGTTTGAGGGGGAAAGCCACAAACTGTTTCAGTTGCTTGCGGCTTTCCACCTTTTCGATTCTGATGCTCATGGTTTAAAGTGTTGAGTGTTCGCTGATATAGTCAATCACTTCGCCGACGGTGATGAATTTCGGGGTGCCTTCAAACTTGAACCCGAACTTGTTTTCGATGGCAAGGCTGAGCAGCAGGATGGTCAGTGAATCAAGACCAGTGTCGCGAACGAGCTGCGAGTTTTCGTCGATTTTAGTGAAGTCGGCGGAGGGCTTGATGACTTTCAGTATATCCTTCAGCTCCTCAAAAATCTTTTCTCTTTCCATAATTTATTGGTTTCTTGAAACTTTCATGGCACCAGTACGCTTGAAGTCTTCTTTGCGCACGGTGATTTTGCTCACCTGGTGAGTCGTGGGCAGCTCGGCGTTGACCTTGCCGACCAAATCCTTGAAGTAGGCTTCCACCTCTTCCCACGGACCGTTGCCAAACTCTTCCATGCGGGGCAGAATCTCGATGGCGATGACGGGACGACCGTCCACTTCATCTTCCTTGACGAGGCAGTCGCGGAGCTTGGGATCCTTGTAGAACGGCTCCTCGATGCTTTCGGGGCTGATGTTTTCGCCGTTGCTGAGGATGATGAGGTTCTTGATGCGGCCCACGATGTACATGTAGCCTTCTTCATCGAAGCGGACAAGGTCGCCGGTCTTCACCCAACCGTCCTCGGTCAGGGTTTCGGCGGTCTTTTCGGGTTCGCCGTAATAGCCGAGGAATACGTTGTCGCCGCGATACCACAGCTCGCCGTCGACCACCTTGGCTTCTTGTTCAGGATAGAGCTTGCCGACCGATGTGGGATGCTCTTTGACATCGACGTTGCCTGTGGTGAGGTTGGCGCCTTCCGTCATGCCATAACCCTCAAAGAGCTGGATGCCAAGTCCGTCGAACTCAGCGATGAGTTTCGGAGGCACATTGGCTGCGCCTGATATGATGAAGCCCAATTGTCCGCCGAGGAAGGGTTTGCCATACATCTTGACGAGGCCAAGAAGGATTTCGCAGATGCCCGGAACAGCCACAAGGCAGGTAGGACGAATGACAGGGAATTTGGAGATGGTTTCCTTGGTGTTGCCGGCAGAGAACCAAGCACCGCCTTCCATCAAGACGGACAAGGTGCTGCGGACAAGGCCAAACACGTGGCTCAACGGCAGAACGCAGGCGTAACGGTGGTGGCCGAGTTGGCTACCAGGAGCATACACGCCGTTCAACGTGCCGCGCATCAAGGCACGGTGAGGAAGGACGGCACCCTTGGGCGCACCTGTAGTGCCGCCGGTGAAGAAGATAGCGGCAGGGTCGTTCTTGTCGACCGTGGCCACTGGAGCGGTATGGTCGGCGCAGTCGGTGATGGCAATGGCTTTGCAGGGCACGCCTTTTACGGTTTCCTCGAAGTCCTTGCCGAAAGCTATGACCTTCACGCCAAACTTCATGCAGCAGCCTACAACGGCTTGCGGCGGCAGTTGCGAGGGCAGGTTGATGGCCACAAAGCCCGCCGAAGTCACGGCGAGGAACATCTCAACGGCCTCCATGGTGGTGTTGTCGAGGATGGCCACTTTGTCGCCTTTTTGCAGACCCATGTCATTGAGCAGGGCACGTTTGCGGGCGACAATGTCGCACACTTGCTTGTAATTCAATGTGTTCACCGTATCGGAGAGGCAGGGCAGGTCGCTCCATTTTTGCTCAATCCAGGTGACAAACTCGGGGAAGGTTGGGATGAACTTCAACTGCGCGAGCTCGTCGGCAGGAAGCATACTTGGAAAATAGGTGTTGTTGAACATAATTTAAAAAGGTTTGTCGTTTCAAAATGAGCCACAAAGATAGGGAAAAACCGTTTCGTGGCAAAATAAAATAGCAAATTCTGCTATAGTTGCTTCAATTGCTCCACATAATCGTCGATGCGGTGCAACTCTTCAGGGATGTTGATTTTCTGAGGACAGTGCTCCACGCATTGGTTGCAGCCGATGCAGTGGCTGGCCTGGCGCAGTGATGGAATGTGCCTGTCGTAGCCGATGAGGAAACGTTTCCGAGCCTCTTGATACTCACGCGCTTCGGTGTTTCCGGCGGGCATTTTGCCTTCGGTGACGCACTTGTTGTAGAAGTCGAAAATGACAGGGATGTTGAGACCGTAAGGGCAGGGCATACAATAGTTGCAGGCTGTGCATGGCACCGTCTTCAGCTCCACGAACTCTTCCGCGATTTTCATCAGGAACTCGTCTTCCTCGGGCGTGATGAGGCGCAGGGGCGAGTAGGTCTCCACGTTTTGGACTAGGTGCTCCATATAGGTCATGCCACTCAAGACGGTGAGGATGCCTTCGGGGGTGCCGGCATAGCGGAAAGCCCAACGGGCAACAGGGGTCTCTAGCTCACGTTCCTTCATTTGTTTCACGATGTAGTCGGGCTGTTTGGCGAGACGGCCTCCCAACAGCGGCTCCATAATGACCACAGGGATGCCACGGCGATGCAGTTCCTCATAAAGGTATGAGGAATTAACGCCTTCACCGTCGATCTCGGCGAAGCTCCAGTCGACGTAATTCATTTGAATCTGTACGAAGTCCCAGTGGTATTTGCCTTCATCATGCCATTGCATCACGGTGTCGAAGAGCTTCGGGTCGCCGTGGAACGAGAAGCCGAGGTTGCGGATGCGGCCGGCTTTTTTCTGTTCCACGAGCCAGTCGAGGAGTCCGTTGTCGATGAAGCGGGCGTTGAACATCTCATGGCTACTCAATTCCTTCGAACTGCCGCCGATGCTATGCAGCAGCAGGTAGTCGACGTAGTCGGTCTGCAGCTGCTTGAGCGAGTTCTCGAACATGGCTTGTGAGGCCTCGAGGGTCCACGTGGTAGGCGAGAAGTTGGAGAGTTTGGTGGCGATGTAATAGCTGTTGCGCGGGTGCCGTGACAGGGCGATGCCCGTGGCAGTCTCGGAATAGCCTCTGGTATAAACCGGGGCCGTGTCGAAATAGTTGACGCCATGTTCCAAGGCATAGTCCACCTCCTCGTTGACCATCTCCTGGTCGACGCGGGCGTTGGGGTCTTTTCTCATGTCGGCGCCATTTTCGATGGGCAGGCGCATCATGCCGTAGCCCAAAAGCGATACCTTGTCGCCCGAGTTGGGGTTGGTGCGGTAGGTCATCTCGCCTTGTCCGTCGATGACATTTTTGGCGATGACGGGTGATTTGTCATTGTTGTTTTTGCAGGCGGAAAGCACCACCGAGGTCGCCACGGCCGCTCCGCCCATATGTTTTAGGAAATCTCTTCTGTCCATTGTTTCTCAGTTTGTAGTTTGTAGTTGTCAGTTTGTAGTTAGCAGTTGTTCAGTTAGCAGTTAAATTTCACATTATCAGTATAACTGGTAACTGCCAACTGGTAATTGTCAACTGATGTGATGCATCTCATTCCCTTCCACATAAATCGCGCTAAACGGTCGGGCAGGGCAGAGGTTCTCGCAGGCACCGCAGCCGATGCATTTGTTTTCGTCCACGGCAGGCACTTGCACCGTGCCGTTCGGGCCTTCATGGTCTATCATCTGGATGGCTCCCGTCGGGCAGTGACGCGCGCAGTTGCCGCAGCTGACACCATCGGTGAGTACCACGCAGTTTTCTTTGATCCACACGGCATGTCCGACATGGATGTCGGTCTTTTCCTCACGGGAAATGGGCTTGATAGCACCAGTAGGGCAGACCTCGCTGCAACGTGTGCATTCGGGACGGCAGTAGCCACGTTCAAATGACATTGTGGGTTGCATGAAGTGCATCAAGTCGGTCGCAGGACGCAACACGTTGTTCGGACAATTAGAAACACAGAGCTGACAGGCCGTGCAATGCTTTTGCATGTGGCGAGCCGAGACCGAGCCAGGAGGTGTGATGAGCGTTTGGCGTTTCGGTGCCTTTTTGTCTTCAATCACGGCCAAGCCGCCGTCGACCTTCATTTGTGTTTGGGCTAAGGCCGCTGATGTGCCGGCTACTGCTGCACCCATGAGGAAAGCACGGCGTTCGGTGTCAACGGGTTTTGATTCTTTGACGGGTTTCTTTGCGGTATAATGCAAAGCGTCGAATTTGCATTTGTCCAAGCAGTCGCCACAGACCACACAACGTGAGTAGTCTATTATGCCATTTTTGAAGTCAATGGCTTGGGACTTGCAGTTTTTCTCGCACATGCCACAGCTCTTGCACTTGTCCTTGTCGAAGCGGACACGGAACAGCGAGTTGCGGGAGCATAGACCGAGGGTGGTACCCACAGGGCAAATGGTGTTGCAATAAAGACGGCCTTTGCGCCAGGCGAGGAATGCCAATATTAATAATGTGAGTATGGCCACGACGAAAGTCGTCACGCTACGGGTCCAAATTTGGACTTCAGTGAAGTTGTAGCGGTCGTTGGCGGCATCGATACCCGCCAGCCAGTTGTTCAGCAGGTCGTAAAGCGGCTTAAACAGGCTGTTGACGATGCGGCCGTAAGCACTATAAGGCTCAAACAGGGTGGTAAGAGGCGCAAAGCCGATAATCATTGCAATAATGAAGACAGCTAAGAAACCATAACGCAGCCATACTTTTTCCTTGGCATAGCTGAAACGGTTTTTCTTGGCCTTGCCGCCGAGCCATGAGAAGAAGTCCTGCATGATGCCCAAAGGGCAAATCACGCTGCAATAGATTCTTCCGAAGATAAATGTCAGCAGGATGAGGACGAACACCATGCCACCAGTAACGGCTAGGAGGGCAGGCAGGAATTGGATTTTGGCGACCCACCCAGCCCAAAGATGCACGCGGAACCCGATGCCGAGCAGCAGCAGGGTCACTAAGGTCATCATGACCACTTGTAAGCAGATTCTGATTTTTCGTAACATATTAGATTGATTTTGAATTAGTTCTTTTTACAATAAGTATACTTGCTTCATACAACAGATAAATGGGCAAGGTGACCAACGTCAAAGTCACTGCATCGCCCGTCGGCGTGATGACTGCGGCCACGATCGCGATGCCCACGATGGCATGGCGGCGATATTTCTTGAGCGTGTCGGCGGTCAAAAGACCCATCTTCGCAAGGAAATAATTGACAATGGGAATCTCGAACAGCAGACCCATCAAAAGGCTCAGCATGACGAAGGCGGAAATGTAGGATGACAGCGAGATTTGGTTCGCTACTTCGCTGTAAACCTGATAGTTGACCAAAAACCTGAACGAGAACGGGAAGATGACGAAATAGTTGAGCAAGAGGCCAGCTAAAAATAGCAACGACCCGCTTAATAGCAACGGTATTGTGTAGCGTTTCTCGCGCTCATACAACGCTGGAACAATGAAGCCATAAAGCTGCGCAAGCAGAAACGGGAAGGTAATCACTAACCCTGTCCAAAGCGAGACTTTGATGTGTGTCATAAACTGCTCCGCCAGTTCCGTGTTGATGAATCGCGCCTCAAAAGCATTGGGACACAAGGCTTCCCATCCCGTCGCCTGCGCCAAACGGCACAAGCCACGGTAGGACATGAAATCAGCCGAGGAAGGCGCAAAAAGCACCTGAAACAACAAGTCCTTGAAACAGAACGCCACCACTGCGCCAACGAACCAAGCGATAAGGCAGCGAAACAAGACCTTGCGAAACTCCTCAAGATGATCCCAAAACGACCTTGCGTCTGTCTCGCTCATTCCTTCGTCTCTTTGTCCGCCTTGATTTCGGGTTCATCGATGCCATTCACGCCGTCCTTGAAACTCTTCACACCCTTGCCAAGGCCCTTCATCAGCTCAGGGATTTTTTTCGCTCCGAAGAGCAATAAGACTATCAATGCGATTAAAAGGATTTCTGCCCATCCAATGTTAAGTAATTGCATAGTGGTGATGTTTTTGTGGTTTAAAATCGCAAAAATAGGAAAAAGGCAACAAAAAAACCGCAACGAGTGTGCGGTTTTTCGATTTTTTGACTTGAAGTGCTAGAAACGGAACATGTAGTGGACACCCGAAAGTGTTTATTCCTCATAAAGAACATGGAGCAGCACTTGTCCAACCGTTCCTAGTGTCTCTTTGTCAATGTTTTCTATGTTGTCGTTGTGGGTGTGCCACACCTCGGGGAAACAACCATTGCTGCTGCTGGGCTGTAGATCAATGATGTCAATCGTCGGGATGCCGGCGAGGTTCATGGGGATATGGTCGTCGCTGATGAGGGTACCCAATTCATTGCTGAAGCAATGGCGGTAGCCCAAGTCGGCGGCCTTGCGCCATACTTTATTAATCACCCACGCGGCATAGTTTTGCGAGTAATACTCTTTTTGGAAATTGGGGTTTGAGCCGCCCACCATATCCAAAAGGATGCCGTAATAGGCTTTGTAGCCATACACATGCGGATGCTTCGACCAATATTGCGACCCCAAAGCCCAATAGTTGTCGTTGTCGTTGTAGTAGTCCATCGCCTGGTCTTGGTGCGGGCCGTAGTCCTCAAGGTCGAAGAGGACAATGTCGATGCCCAATTTCTCAGGCAGTGGCTGGTTCTTGAATTGTCGGGCGCATTCCAACAGTACACCCACGCCACTCGCGCCGTCGTTGGCGCCATCGATGGGCTGGTGACTGAAGGCTTCGTCAGGGTCGTGGTCGGCGTAGGGGCGCGAGTCCCAATGGGCACAGAGCACGATGCGTTTTTTCGCCTCGGGGTTGAACACCGCGACGATGTTCTTTCCGTCGATGCCCTTGCCGTTGTAGAGCCTTGTGCGGAATTCCTGCACGATGACCGTATCGGCCCAATTGGTCAGTTTGTTGGTCAGCCATTCGGCACATTGTGTATGGGCTTGCATTTCAGGCACACGCGGCCCAAAAGCGGTTTGCGCCGCCACATAATGATAAGCCGAATCGGCGTTGATATTCGGCACCACGACGGTTTTCTTGGGTTTTTCCGACGGGTTGTCGTTTCCTTTGGGTTGTTTGTCGCCGCAAGAAACCAACACGAGGGCTGCGGCTATGATGAGGAATAGTTTTTTCATTGGGTATTAAATAAAAGTAGAGACGTTGCGCACAACGTCTCTACAAAGGTAAATCATCAATCCTCCGGCGTCAAAGCCGCAATCATTTCAGCAATCTTGGCCTTTACCTCATCGACGAAATTGTCAGGATTGAGGTCGGCCTTGAAGCTCTTGTCGCGGGCAGCGAACTCGATGGCGTTGCGCTCCAACGTCTTCGGGCTGACCACGATGCGCAGCGGCACACCGAGAAGGTCGGCATCACTGAACATCACACCTGCGCTGATGTTGCGGTCATCGTAGAGGACTTCCACGCCAGCTTTCTTCAGGTCTTCATAGACCTTGTCGGCCACGCGGCGCACGTTCTCGTCAGCAATGCGCAGAGCGCACACCTGCACCTGCCATGGGGCAATGGTGATTGGCCAGATGGGACCATAATCGTCGTGGCTCACCTCACAGACCGAGGCAATCAAACGACCCACGCCGATGCCGTAGCAGCCCATGATAGGATATTTCAGTGTGTTGTCACTGTCAAGGTACTGCATGTTCATCGACTCAGTGTATTTTGTGCCGAGCTGGAAAATATTGCCCACCTCGATGCCACGGCTGATGGTGATGCTGTGCTTGCCGCACACGGGGCAGATGCCTCCGGCGGTGGCCTTGGCCACGCTGTCGTACTTCACCTCGTCGAGGTCGCGGGCCATGTTCATGCCCTTGTAGTGGTAGTTCACCTTGTTTGCACCCGCCACGAAGCTGTTCAAGGTCTTCAGTGACTCGTCGTAAACCACGGTGATGCCTTCCGGCAAGCCCTTTGGTCCGATGAAGCCGGCGCAAACGCCCATCTCGGGCGTGACCGTGGCGGCATGAACCTCGGCACCTAGCAGGTTGCGAAGTTTGGTCTCATTCACTTCGAGGTCGCCGCGCAAGAAGACAATGACCAAGCTGTCATCCATATTGCGCTGATAAAGCACAGCTTTGCAAGACTGCAACGGCGAAGCGTGCAGGAAATTGCACACATCCTCAATGGTCTTTTGGTCGGGAGTGTAGACCTCCTCCAAAGGCTCGATGGGGTATTCCTCGTTGTGGACGATGCAGTCGGCGGCCTCGCTGTTGGAGCGGTAGCCACATTCGGGGCAGATGACGATGGTGTCCTCGCCAATGTCGGTGAGCAGCATAAACTCGTGCGAAACGCGACCACCCATCATGCCCGAGTCGGACTTGACGGCCACGACCTGCGGCACGCCGCAACGGGCGAAGATGCGGTCGTAGGCATGGTAAGCCTCGGCGTAGTATTGTTCCAAATCCTCTTGCGAGGTGTGGAAACTGTAGGCATCCTTCATCGTGAACTCACGGGTTCGGATAAGGCCGCCGCGCGAGCGGGGTTCGTCGCGGAACTTGGTCTGGATTTGGTAAATCATGAAAGGATACTGTGTGTAGCTCTTCGCGGCGTCGCGGGCAAGTTGCACGGCAGCTTCCTCGTGGGTCATGCCCAACACCATGTCAATGCCGTTGCGGTCTTTAAAGCGGAGTAGCTCCGAGCCGATGCTCGTAAAACGTCCCGACTCCTGCCACAACGAGCCTGGCATAACGACGGGAAACATGACTTCCTGTCCATCGATGCGGTCCATCTCCTCGCGGATGATATTCTCAATTTTCTTCGCGATGCGTTTGGCGGGCATGAAGAAGGAGAACAAGCCTGTTCCCACCGACTTGATATAGCCACCGCGCACCATAAGTGCCTGACTGTCAAATACACAATCTGCGGGTGCCTTCTTGAAACGCTCGCCTAATAATGTTGCAACTTTCATATTTCGTTTTGTTTTTGTTTGTTCTATGATTTGAGCAGCAAAAGTACAAAATTTTCGGTTTATTCGAGACCGTTTTTAAACTGTTCCGCCTTTGCCTCGTCGCCTTGTAGCAGGTAAAGCTCATGCAAGTTGCGCATGACTTCCTCGCGGACGTGCATTTCAGCCTCAGTGAAAGGCCCTTCGCCCAATTTTTCGAGCACGCGCTCGTATTCCTCAATCAATTCAGAACCTTCCTCGCCGTCCGATTCCATCGTCTTGGCGTTGTTAAAGGCAATCATCCAGTCTTTTAGTGCCATAATTTTTTGCTTTATGTGTTTAAAACCATGGCAAAAGTATGAAAAACCGTTGTAAAATGAGGAAAAAACAGCATTTATTCTTCTTTTGGATAGGAATGATGGAATTATTACTATCTTTGCGCAAAATCTCGGGCTATGGGACTAACACCATCCCTTGAATCGTCATTGCGGGCTTGACCCGCAATCTCCAGAGCGTTTAGGCATCGTCTTCGCGCACGGGAGATGGCGGATGCTTCTCCGCCATGACGGTAAAAGCGCAAGGGTTGTGTGTCCCTGTCACGAGTCAAACAAATCTTTGAATTTTGAATTTTAAATCTTTAAATACACAATCGTAATGGACTCAAAAATTGCCATGAACCCTAATCGTCTGGTGCAGTACCTCCAGAAACCTGCAGCAGAGTTCACTCGCGCCGACATCATTCGTTATTGCGAGGAAAACCAAATCGAATTCGTCAACTTCCACTATTGTGGCTGGGACGGCAAGCTGAAGACCCTCAACTTCGTGATTCACAGCTTGGAACACCTCGAGAACATCCTTACCGCTGGTGAGCGCGTCGATGGCTCCAGCCTGTTCCCCTTCATCGAAGCGGGAAAGAGCGACCTCTATGTGGTGCCGAAGTACAAGACGGCCTTCCGCAACCCCTTTACCGAGGTTCCCACGTTAGATATCCTCTGTTCGTTCTACAACCGCGACGGCGAGCCGTTTGAAAGCTCACCTGAGCACATATTGCACAAGGCGCATGAAGTGTTCAAGAAGACCACGGGCCTCTGCATGGAGACCATGGGCGAGCTGGAATATTACATCATCGCCGACGACGAAGAGATTTACGAGGTGCCCGATCAAAAAGGCTACCACGAGAGTGCCCCGTTCAACAAGTTCACCGAGTACCGCGTAGAAGCCATGCGCCTCATCGCCCAAGCTGGCGGCCTGATTAAGTACGGTCACTCCGAAGTAGGTAATTTTACCTACGACGGCAAGATTTATGAACAGAACGAAATCGAGTTCCTGCCCACCAACATCGAGGACGCCGCCGACCAACTCGTGGTCGCCAAGTGGATTATGCGTCAGCTGGCCTACGAATATGGCGTCACGCTGACCTTCGCCCCGAAAATTACCGTGGGTAAGGCCGGCTCGGGAATGCACGTGCACTGCAAGTTCACCAAGGACGGCAAGAGCGTGATGGTGAAGAATGGAGAGCTGACCGACTACGCCAAGAAAGCCATCGCTGGCTACATGGTGGCTGGCACTTCGCTGCCTGCTTTCGGCAATCCTAACCCGCTGTCGTTCTTGCGTTTGGTGCCGCATCAGGAAGCCCCGACTTCGTTGTGCTGGTCCTATTCGAACCGCAGCGCCTTGGTGCGCGTGCCGCTCGGCTGGATCAGCAACGGCAAGGACATGTCAGCCAACGCCAACCCGTTAGAGAAGAAGTCGAACAAAGACTTTAGCGAAAAGCAGACCTTTGAATGGCGTGCCTCCGACGGTTGTGCCGACATGTACCTGCTGATGGCCGCCCTTTGCGCTGCTGCACGTCACGGCTTCGAGATTCCGGATGCGCTTGAGATTGCCGAAAAGACCTATGTCGGCCTTGGTGTCAACATTCATGACGAGAAAAACAAGGAGCTGCAAGAGAGCCTTGAGCAACTGCCCGACAGCTGCGTGGCTGCCGCCAAGGAACTAGCCAAGGACCGCGAAATTTACACTGCCAAGGGCGTGTTCTCCGACAGCATTGTCGACTACATGATTAAATTCCTCACCGACTTCAATGATGCCCACCTCCGCAAGGAACTCGGCAACGACACGAAGAAGATCCTGAAATTGGTGAAGGATAATATCCACGTTGGTTAAACCTGTAGGCTGTCATACTATGGCAGCCGCCGTGGATTGGATTCCGTTGCGGCTGCCACGATGTGACGGCCTTACAAATGAATAATGCCATGACAAAGGACAGACCCATAAATTGGAAAATCCTCCTTTGTTGTGGCATTTTCATTTGGTTTGTCATCAACCTGCTGCAGGGCATTTTCATGGAAATTCATGAGGACGAGGCCTATTATGCTCTTTATGGCGAACACCTAGCATGGGGCTATTTCGATCATCCGCCTTTGGTGGGGTTGATGACTTTTCTTGGCAGCATTTTCTTCTCAGGCAGCTTGGGCGTGAGGTTTTTCACAGTAATTGCTTCTTGCTTGTCGTTGTGGGTGATGTGGTTAATAGTTAATGGTCGGCCCTTCGACAGGCTCAGGGACCTTAATGGTATAAAAGCCAAGGTCGTTGAACCCGTCGAAATCGAGATTCGACGTAGTCAAACACCGACTTATAAAAACATCTTTCTTTTCTTCACAATCGCCTGCTCCATCATCATGTTCAACATCTATGGTTTCGTTACTACGCCCGATGCGAGCCTTATTTTGTTCTCTGCCTTTTTCTTGTTGGTTTATCAGCGGTATTTGGAGCAAAACACCTGGCCCAAAGCCTTGTTGATGGGGGTCACCATGGCCTTGATGATTTACAGCAAATATCACGCTTTCCTGTTGTTGGGCCTGATTGTGCTTTCAAATCTCAAACTGTTGAAAGACAGTAAGTTCTATGTGGCTTGTCTTGTGGCTTTGGCCTTGCTGACACCGCACATCGTTTGGCAGTTTCAGGCGGATTTTCCAAGTTTTCGTTATCATTTGACACAGCGTAGCGAGCCGTTCCGCTGGAGCTATTTCCTTGAGTATCTACCCAATCAGTTGTTGATTTTCAATCCGTTTACATTTGGGGCGGTGGTGTATGTGCTGTGCATAGATTCCCGCCACCACACAGGTCAGCGCAGGAATGACATGCACAGCAAGCTGGTCTTTGAACGGGGGCTGAAGTTTATCCTTATTGGATTCTTTTTCTTCTTCTGGTTGATGGCTTTCCGTGGGCATGTGGAGCCGCATTGGACAGTCGTTTGCTGCATTCCAGCCGTGGTTTTGCTCTATCAAAAAGCATTGATTGACAAGAAATTAAATCGTTACATCCAGCATTTCGTTTTGCCCTCATTGTTGTTGGTTGTTGCTGTTCGCGTGGCCTTGTTGACCCCTTTGGCCAATCGTTTCGGCTTTAACGGGAAAAAGGATTATTACCAAGCCATCGAAAAGGTGGCTGATGGCCATCCCGTCGTGTTTCGGGGGTCGTTCCAGCAACCCGCTCTTTATCATTACTTTACGGGAAAGGGAAGCTCCGCGCTATGCGGCTATTACGACCGCAAGACACAATATGACCTCTGGCAGTTCGACACCGCTTGGGTGGGCAAGCCAGTGTTTATCTGCGGTCCAGTTTTGGACTTGTCTAAAGTTTACGATGAAGGTGATACGCGTTTTGAGGGTTTCCTGATGAATCGTTTCCAGTCACCTAACCGGTTGGTCACGAAGTTCAAAGTCACCAATTTTGAAGATGACAAACCCATGATTTTACATCACGGCGACACGATACAAATGGACTTCGCAATTTATAATCCATACGGACAACCGTTTGATTTTCAGAATAATGAAATGTCAGTTGGCATTGTCGCACAATATCTTTCCACCGATGATTTCAGCTATTGTTTCTATGATGAAAGCATTGTGATTCCGCCACATTCCGTTTATAAAGGGCAGCTTTACTCTATAGTGAGCGGCAAACTTAAACTGGGAAAAAACCATTTGACGCTAGGCATAGGCGACCGCGTTTCTTCGTTTATTACTGAGGAAAATTATTTGGAGGTGACCATTGTAGGTGAATAAGACATCCTTTGTTGCATGGCTTGCAGCCTGATGAATTCGAGACTGTTGCGGATGCGGATGTTTTCAAGTATCTCAATTTCTTGAAGCTCAATGATTTCCAAAGCCTGTTTGACGGATTGTCCTCTGTTGACGTCAAGTTGGAAGGCGTGTCCAACGCCCTCAATTTCGCATATGCTTTTGGCAATGGCTTCAATGCGTTGGGGTACGATGCAGTTACGGATGACCAAAAGATAATCGAGGCGCGGACTGAAGCTGAGCAAGGTTTTGTCTTGGCATTTGACGGAGACCAAATTGTAAACCAAACAATTCTCGCCCGCCGTGTAATAATAGAAAGAATAAGTAGCACCTTCGGCGAAGATGTCGTCCTGTCGGCTGAAGTCGATGGAGAGTTTTCTGCCGATGTGCCACGCTAGCTTATAATCGGTTAATCCTGAGTTGATTCCGATGGCGTAAGTGTCGTCAAACGAGGCGGCTCTGACTTTGTTTTTCTCTCTATGATTCATGTTGCAAAGATACATCATTGGACAACATTGCCAAAGTTTTTTCTGCGGCAAATTGTTCTGCTCTTTTGATGGAATAGTCGGTGGCATCGGCGAAAGGTTGGCCGTCTATGAAAATCTGGACATGGAACAGCTTTTTGTTCTTCTGCTGGTCCTCATCTATCAGCCTGAATTCCACGTGTTTCTTCTTTTTGCCTTTCTGCGCCCATTCCAATATTCTGCTCTTGAAGTTGATTTCGGTTTGTTGGAGTTCTTCAAGGTCGATGTAGAGTCTGATAATGCGGTCGACGATGATGTGTTTGGTGAAGTTGAATCCTTGGTCTAAATAGATGGCTCCCATCAAAGCTTCAAAGACATTGCCGCCCAATGAACGGAATGAGTCAGTTGCACCTTTTTCGGCGATATATTTTGTATAATCTTCGAAACCAAGCTTTTGTGATAGTTTATTCAATGAAACCCTACTGACGATGCGCGAGCGCATTTCGGTAAGGAAGCCTTCAGCTTGGGTGGGGTAGGTGTGGAAAAGATAGTCGGCGACAGCCAAGCTGAGCACGGCATCGCCCAAATATTCCATACGTTCGTTGCTGACATGATAATCACCAATGGTAATCTCCGACTTCGACTTATGGGTGAAGGCTACCTGATACAAAGCAATGTTCTTCGGACGGAATCCGAAAATGTTGCGGATGTATTCGGAAAGTTGTTTTTCTTCAGGGGAAAGGTGCGAAAAAAGGTGGGGGAGCGCCATATTATTGCAGGAACTTTTTGAAAATCACCGAGGCATTCTGTCCGCCGAAGCCGAACGAATTGGAAAGGGCGTAGGTGATGTCACGCTTGCGGGCCTTGTTGAAGGTGAAATCGAGGCGGCTGTCGATTTGCGGGTCGTCTTCGAAATGGTTGATGGTGGGTGGGATGATGCCCTCCTTGAGGGCAAGGATACAGGCGATGGCTTCAACGGCACCAGCACCGCCCAAAAGGTGTCCTGTCATGGATTTGGTGGAGTTGATGCTGATGTTGTATGCGTGTTCGCCAAACACCTCCTTGATGGCGAGCGGCTCAGCCAAATCGCCGGCAGGGGTGGAGGTGCCATGCGTGTTGATGTGGTCAATGACCTCAGGCGCGATTTCTGCATCGGCTAAGGCGCGTTTCATACTTAAAACGCCACCTTTTCCTTCGGGGTGTGGAGCTGTGATGTGGTAGGCGTCGGCAGAGGCACCGCCACCAACGATTTCAGCGTAAATCTTCGCCTCACGAGCTTTGGCGTGCTCGTATTCCTCAAGGACGATGCTGCCCGCGCCTTCGCCCATGACAAAGCCGTCGCGGTGGAGATCGAAGGGACGCGAAGCCGTCAGCGGGTCGTCGTTGCGCGTCGAGAGGGCATGCATGGCGTTGAAGCCACCGATGCCGCACACGCCGATGGCTGCACCCGCTCCGCCGGCAACAACCACCTTGTTTTTGCCATAACGGATGTAGTTAAAGGCATCGATGATGGCGTGGGCTGACGATGCGCAAGCCGAAACGGTGGCGTAGTTGGGGCCACGGAAGCCATACTTGATGGAAATCACGCCGCCAGGCATGTTGGCGATCATCTTGGTGATGAGGAAGGGACTGAAACGCGGCACAAGGTCGGTTTTCGAATATTCCATCATTTCGTTGTAGAAATGGTTGACACCGCCGATGCCCGAAGTCAACATGACGCCGACATCGTCAAAGTCCGTATTCTCAGGCGTGATGCCTGAGTCGGCAATGGCTTCGTCGGCAGCGATGATGTCAAACTGGGCGAACAAGTCGTACTTGCGTTCAGTCTTCTTGTCAAAAAAATCCTCAGGTTTGTACCCTTTCACCTCGCAGGCGAAATGGGTCTTGAACAAAGAAGAATCGAAACGGGTAATTTCACCAGCACCGTTTTTGCCGTTCACCAAACCTTCCCAGAAATCCTTGACGGTGTTTCCGACGGGGGTGATGGCACCAAGCCCTGTGACAACTACTCGTTTCGATTCCATTAAAACTTTATTTTTTTCTTATTCTGAAAATCAAGCGTTTTCAGCACGCATCTTTTCGATGAGGCGCACTACGTCGCCCACACTCTGGATGCTTTCTTGTTGGTCGTCCGGAATGGAGAGATTGAAGTTCTTTTCAAATTCCATCATCAGCTCAACGGTGTCCAATGAGTCGGCACCGAGGTCGTTGGTGAAGCTGGCTTCCATAGTGACTTCTGAAGGATCAACGCCTAATTTCTCGGCAATGATCGGAACGATTTCATTCAAAATTTCTTGCATAGTTTTCCAATTTTAAAGTGAATAAAAAATACTCGTTTTCGACGGCAAAGGTACAACTTTTTTTTATAACGGTACATTTTTTCGGATTTTTGATGGGTTTAGGGCAAAGGACAAGCAGATTCTGGGTTCTTTTTGGGCGTGTCCGTCGCATGAGGCCGTCGGTGGAAAATAAATAATGTGTATATTTGCAGCATAGAACTCAAAAAAGTATTGAAATGAAAAGATGTTTATTTCTCACCGTTGTTTTGTTGGTTGCAAACGTCCTTACAGCCCAGGTAATCGACCACAAAGGCAACCGCAACCAAACCTATCCCATGGTCACGGAAACCAATCCGGCCATCGTCGAGATGGTCAATCAGGTGGATACAGTGAACCTGTACAACACCATCGCTTGGATGCAGCAATATATCCGCGACGCAACAAAACCAGAGGCGCTGATTGTCCAAAATTACTTACTTGATCGGTTTGAGGAAATCGGATTGGAGACCTACATTCACAACCACACCGCAACCATCGGTGGTACCGATACCCTTGACGCAGGCAATGTCATCGCGATCCAACCGGGAACTGAATTCCCTGACGAGTATATCATCATCGCCTCGCATTATGACCATCCCGACGGTCCAGGAGCCGACGACAACGCTTCAGGAACCTCGGGCGTGCTCGAATGTGCCCGTATTTTAAGCCAGTACTCGTTTAAGAGAACCATCCTTTACATCCCCTTCAATGGAGAGGAACGCTGGATGGTGGGCAGCTATCCTTTCGTGCAAAAATGCGCTCGTGAGGACTTGAATATTTTGGGTGTCTTCGATATGGACATGATTGGCTTCTGGCCAGGAGAGGAATACGGACCTGTAACCATGTATTCTGGCTACTCTTACATTTCGGAACACCTGTTCGACTATTATCAGCATGTGGCCAACCTTTACATCCCTGAAATGCCGACAGGTCTTTATTCGTTTGTCGATTCTTACGGCGGCGACCACATGAGTTTCAACATCTATGAATATCCAGCACTGTATATTGGCGATATAGAATATGACGAGCAAAATACCCATTATCATCAACCATCTGACACCATTGGCGCTGGCGTGAACTGTTTTGCTTTGGCTGGTGGTTTCGTAAAAGCGGTGGTGGCGGCAACGGCTGAGCTCGCCAATGGCTGGCTAGCCCCGCAAGATTTCAGCGCAATTGTCAAAGATGGAGACGTGCTTCTTAGTTGGAACGATGCTCCTGATACGGAATCCTATAAATTATTTAAAGACAATGAATTACTTGTTGAAATAACAGATAATTCATTTGTTGATGAGGATTTCATTGATGGTGAATGGCATCGCTATTATGTAAAAGGTGTCAATGTAAATGGTGATGAAAGCCCTGCTTCAAACATGGATTCCATTTTTACTAGGGAGCCACTCCAAATACCTGTTTATTATGATTTTGAAGACGGTACCGCAGAGGGTCTGATTCTCAACAATGAAAATTGGAGTTTTGCCAATTGGTTACAACATAACGGTCTGAAAGCCAAAACCAATACAGAAGACAATCTTCTTCAAATCGCTGAATTCCAATGGTTTCCCATTCCAGAAACCATTGATGATGTTGCCTTAAGTTTGAAAATCGCACAATCCATTGGCGCGATATGGCTGAATATCAATGTGTTTGTTGAAGTTACCACCGACAGGAAAACGTGGCATAAATTAGCAAACATCAAGCCTTCACAATTTGAGCATTGGACGGAATACACTATTTCGTTGAATGATTTTATCGGTTGTGCATACGTACAACCTAGGATTAGATTCGAAGGAAGCGGAGAAGGAGTGACCAATTACTCATATAGCAATATCATTCATATTGACGACTTGTGCATCACTTTTGATCCTGCAGGTACTACCGAACATACCATTCATGAAAGATTCAACATATCTGTTTCGCCGAATCCCTCTGAAGGCATTGTAACCATTTCAACGGGATTGGAACACGCCTATCCCGTATCCGTTTATAATCTCATGGGTATCAAGTTGTTCTCAAAGGATACTTTCTCCGATGGAATGCTTGATTTGAGTTTCCTACCCAAAGGGATGTATTTCATTTCTGTAGATAACGGTACCGACAAATTAACAAAACGTATTGTGATAAAATAAAGCTCATCAGAACGAATTGTCATGGAAACCTCAGAGAAAAAACTCTTCCTTTTGGATGCCTATGCGCTGATTTACAGGGCTTTTTTCGCAATGAACAAAAACCCTCGGATGACCTCTAAGGGTCTCAATACCTCGGCTGTGATGGGCTTTTTGAACTCGCTCTACGAGATTCTGAAGAATGAGAAACCCACCCATATCGGCGTAGCTTTCGACGTGGCTGGCACCGCCCAGCGGCAGGCCGAATACAGCGAATACAAGGCCAACCGCGAAAAGATGCCCGACGACCTTCGTGATGCCATACCTTATATTATAAGGCTCATCGAGGCGTTTAACATCCCGATTTACGGTGTGGAAG
>JAEEGG010011447.1_pt1 | contig 19340 bp, 16 predicted proteins | sample 9134161 | NCBI WGS metagenome assembly JAEEGG01 (sample SAMN16246543, study PRJNA631951) | gut metagenome | biome: gut microbiome; feature: rumen; material: CR-attached | host: Bos | place: Iran: Karaj | collected 2018-10 | reverse complement strand
GCTGTGATAAACGGCAGCAGTGCACCTACGTATGCGTAGCAAGCAGGATGAATGATACCGGTTGATGCACCAAGAAAGAATGTGGCAAGATATGCAATTGCCAAAAGGATAACTTTAAAAATAGGTTTCATAACTGTAATTATTAATTGATTAAAAACTGTATTTGAGTTTAAGCCAGTACTCAGAGTTGTCGGCGTACATCCTGAACATACCCTTGTCGGCATGGAAAAGGTCGTAGCCCAGCATTACGTGCATCTGGTCGTTCAGTGCGTAATCGGCCGTGAAACGGTTGTAGATGCCGCCGTCTGTCAGGTCCATGTAGGCAAAAGACTGCAGAGAGAGTGTGTTGTTGAGCAGGCTCTTTGAGATGCGGAATGTACCCATGTGAGTATGCTCAGTACCGCTCATGAGCGGTGTAAAATCCTCAATGAACTTATATGAGTACTGGGCCGACAGGCTCCAGTCGTTACCGGCATACCAGTCTATGCCAAGCAGGGCGTTAAGGCTGCCTGAGCGCGGAATGTCAAGGCCCGATGCAGGAGTCTGCGCCTCATCAAAATACTGTGCACCTTCAGCGCGTATTACAAACTCGCCGAGCGGAAGGGAGACATCGGCCCCAAGCATTGTCATGCGGCGGTAATTTCCGGTTGCAACCAGATTCATGCCGTCAAATGCGGTACTGAACACAGGCATCTTGTTCCACGTACGCAGTGCGGACAGTGAAAAGTCCACTCCGCTCAGGAACATGCTGAGACGTGTTCCGAACTCCATATTCTCAAACTTACTCAAAGGCTCGGCGCCCATATCCATAACCACAGGCACGCCCATGTCACGAGGCACCACCGACCACGGGTTGGCGTCATCCACAGGCAGTTCAAAGAACGATGCCACAGGAACAGCCACAACCTCTAAATTCCAGCGATCTCGAATGTAACGCAGGCGCAAACCATTTACGGGAATACGTATGTCATCATAATCCTGAGCCAGGAACTCACTGTAATCCATGGGCGATATGATATCGGTCACACGCAGGCCGTCAGCCACACCCCAGGTTACAATCTGACGTCCGGCACGCAAGTCCCAGTGCTCATTGCCGCACCACATATACGCCTCACGCACCTGCAGTCCGCTACGCTCTTTCAACAGAGAGTTGTACACCATATTGGCCGATACAAACGCACCCGCCCCACCCTTACTGAGGGTTAGTTCACCGCGTACGCGGCTGCGGGACGACATCCAGTCATGATCCGCCCCTGAGCGTAAGGCGTGATAGGTATCGACAAAACCTTTCACACCCACGCTGAGCGGCTCCGATTCCTGCGCCACGGCAGGAATCGGAACTAAAAACAACAAAATAAACAGGAGACTTCTCATAGTCCTTTTTCGAGTTTTGCCACGGTAAACATTGATTTGTCTATTTGCAGATCATATTTAGGATTTAGCACGTTTATCACGGTACTGTGTCCGGTCTGCACATTCTTCATCTCCATACGCTGCTTAGTCCAGAATCCCTGAACCTGGCTTATCTCTGAGATGGAGAGAGCACGGTGCAGTTTGTCAAGCTTGTCATAGAACTCCACATACACAGGCACGCAGCAGTCCTGGCGTATCCAGGTAACTTTACGGCTGTAGATCTCATGCTTATCGACCGGAACGGATTCAATCACCCAGCACTTCTGGCCGTCACGCTCTTCCTCACGCAGCAGCTTGTGCTCGTCCTCATCGACATTGCGTGAGCCCATATCATTGTATGTAAAGTCTGTGCCCATGAAATAGTCGGTCTTGGACGATGATCCGCTGATACGGCGGGTCTTCTTCATAGCCGGCAGATAGAGCCATTTGTCATCATCCTTACCTATCTCATCATAATCCCAGGTCAGGAATCCGGTGCCGCTTACATCGCCCGGATAGGTAAAGAACATGAGTGATTTCTTGTCCTTGCCCTCATCAACAGACCACGAAGTAACCTTGCGGACGCGCTTGTCACCGTTCTTCTTAATCAGGGTCAGCTCCATCTCGGCATAACGTGTATCGCCGTCAGGAAGGTCTTTTGCTTTCTGCATTATATCACGGCCCGAAAGGTTCTGGGCACTTAGAGGCATCACAGCCATAACGCTGAACAATGCCGATAAAAACATCTTTGCTTTCATAATTTCAATCATTTTTCTCGTTACCGAATACTTTAAATCTCTTTACCAGAACAGGTGTCACAAACAGGTCAGCAGCCAGGGCCGATACAATACCCACAATTGCCAGCAGGCCAAAGTGGAAGTTCATGGCGCACGGTGATGTGGTGAACGCACCGAACACGGCCGATGTTATGATACTGGTGGTCACGATAGCCACACCCACTACCCTGAACGTGCGGTTAATGGAGAGAGGATACTTGCCGCAACGGTCATACTCCAGCTTGGAGTGGTTGATAAAGTGGATGGTATCATCGACCGCCATACCAAGCATCATGGGGATAATGGTGGCAGTCATCATATCCAGCGGAATGCCGGCCCAACCCATGGCTCCTCCAACAAATATTGCAGGCATGATATTAGGAATAAGACCTATCAGACCCACTTTTATGCTCTGGAAGGCAATCATAAGGATAATACCGATAATCAGGACCGATATAAGGAATGACTGCATCTGACCGCGAACCAGATACTGCATCATCACATTGTACTGCGGCAGGTTTCCAACTGCGGTTACTGATGCGCCCGGGAATATCTCCTTGGCCTGCAGATCAATGTCGCTGAGCTCCTTCTCAACCTCGGCCGAGTTAAAGTCCGATATCTCAACCATCAGGCGCAAACGGCGGTAGTCATAATCAACCCAGTACTCAGCCTCGCTGCCACCTGCGTTCTCATAGAGCATCATCATCTGAGCAACCTCCTCCTCAGTATCAGGTATGCGATAGAAAGCAGGATCGCCCTCATTCAAGGTCTGGTTCAGATCCTTGAGGATATCCAGGATGCTGGTTGTACGTTTGGTCAGGCTGTAACCCTCAACAATCCCGGAGAGTTTCTCCAGACGTCGCAGGTTCTCAGGCTGCTTGGCGGCGTCATCATCGGCCATCTCAATTACCAGGTCATAACTGTAGAGTGATCCCAGTTCAGACTTGCCTACTCCAACCACCTTCTTTACGTAAGGAACGTCAATACCCATGGTCTGTTCAATGTCAAATGCGGGAACAATCTTGAAGAGGCCGATGCACAGCACAACGCAGATGACCGTGAAGATGGTAACGATACGACGTGAGTGGTGCATTGTCCAGTCACTCAGGCGTACCATCATACGGCTCCATGAGGTGTCACTATCCTCGGTGAATCCTTCACGCGGCTTGCGGTTACGACCGAATGAGAGCAGCACGGGAGTGATTACCAGTGTAGTGAGCATAACAAACAGCACTGTCATGGAACAGATCATACCTACGCACTTCATGGGACGTATAGGTATTACAAGGAAAGAGAGCAGTGAGACGATGGTTGTCAGACCGCAGAAACATACGGACCAGCCTATCTCGGTTATTGTCTCCTCAACAGCCTTGCGACGCTCTCCGTGTATGCGCATGCGGCCGTTGAAATAGGAGAAGATGTGTATGTTATATGCAATTGATACCGCAAAGCCCAGGATAACGGGAATCAGAGTGGTTGTGGAATCCACGTACATGCCAGTGTAACCCGCAATTCCGTATGTAATGAACATACCGCCTATTACTGCCAGGAAGGGTGAAACCACTCCGCGTAATGACTTGGTCATGATAATCATCACAACAAGGCAGATTATGCAGGCAATCATCATCAGACGGCTCATCTCCTTATTGATGAACTCCATCTTCTCATAGCTTACAACCGGCATTCCGGTGGCTTTGGGATTGAGTTTTGCGTACTTGGGGTTGTTAAGCACACGGTCTACCTCCTCACCCGTCTGCATATCGGGGGCGATATCGGTCTCCTTATGCCATACACTGTCCTCCGGGAAGGCGCGCAGTTTGAGTACTACCCAAGACATGGTACCGTCCTTTGATACCAACTTCTTGGCAACATTGGGCTTGCTGTAAGCCATTCGGCGGATCTCGGACATCTCAGGTGTGCCGTCCTCAGGTATCTCATCAGGAACAATCTGCTCAATGGTCATGCCCCACTCGTCACCAACCATGAACTCTAAATCGGTCAGTGATGTAATCTTATCGGCATAAGAAACGCTGTCCATGAGCTCATTGCTCAACTCACGTAGCAGGGTCAGGTTCTCCTTGGTAAAGATGTTGTCACACTCTGTCAGAACTCCTACAAAATAGTCGTTTCCAAAATGGGCTTTGAACTCATCGGTCTTGACCAACATTGGGTCACCCTCAATGAAATATGCGTCAAAGGAGGTCTCCTTGACCATTTTCTTCATTCCCACCATTCCTACAAACAGGATTAACACAAAGGCGCCAAGTGCTATCCAGCGCCTTTTAAGGAGTCCGCGGCACATGTCCCGGAACTTCTCATTGATTGTTTCTATTCTCATATTATTTAAGCTATTGTGAACTCAGACAAAAAAAAGGAGAGCTTGCTACGCAGGCTCTCCCTTTTATTTAATAATCTATCCCCACTAGGAGCGGAATCCGTTCCTATCTCTCTCCTCACAAAACCAAAACATAATCCAATAATCATTAGAACCATACTTCATTCAGGTTTACGGCGGCAAAGGTACAGCCACCTTTCCGTTCACGTAATACCCAAAAAAGATGATTCTAATCACTATAATTGTGGTCTATAACGATGGTTATGGGTGTGTTTTTCAGTATGGGTTGCAGTTTTTCAGTAAGTAAGTTCACAAAAGCTTCGTCATCGGTTACGGTCATATCGGGAACGACATCGATTGATACTCGGTTATCGGACTCATAGAAGTAGAAGCCGTGTACCTGGAGTACGTGCTCCTGCTGTGCCAGAGTCTGAGTGACCTCTTTCTGAAGCTGGGCATGACAGTTGTCTCCGGTGGCGATGGCGTAAATTCCTACGGTCATTACTATTCCGTGATTGGCCATCATCATTTCAGATATGTTTCTGGTAAGTCCGTGGATCTGGTGCGCATCCATAGTGTCGGGCACGCTGACATGCAGTGAGCCGATGCTGAGGTTGGGACCGTAACCGTGCACGATGATGTCATACACGCCCTGCACGCCCTCCATCTCCAGAATCTCACTCTTGATCTGACGGGTAAGTTCGGCCGATACGCTGGCACCCAGCAGCTGATTGACCGGCGATGCCAGCATCTCAATACCGGCCTTTATGATCACAGCCGATATAAGCACGCCCAGATACCCGTCCAGAGATACATTCCAGATAAGCATGATACCGGCCGATATCAGAGTAGCCAATGTGATGACAGCGTCAAACAGAGCATCTGAGCCTGAGGCAATCAGAGCGTCACTCTCCAGTTTCTGGCCCTGCTTGCGGACATACCAGCCCAGCACCAGTTTGGTCACGATGGCTGCGATGATTACAATCAGTGTGATTGTAGTGTAATCCGGCTGTGTAGGATTGATGATCTTCTTGACTGACTCAACCAGCGATGTGATACCGGTGGTAAGCACAATGGCCGATATGATTATGGCTGTAAAATACTCCACGCGTCCATAGCCGAACGGGTGCTCCTTATCGGCAGGACGTACCGAAAGTTTGGTACCTACAATTGTGATTACACTTGAGAGCGCATCGCTCAGGTTGTTCACTGCATCAAGCACGATGGCAACCGAGTGTGCCAGCAGACCTACCAGGGCCTTGAATCCGGCCAAGAGGACGTTTGTGATGATGCCTATTACGCTGGTGCGGATGATTTGTTTGGACCTATCCATTGTTCAGTTTGGTTATTATATCATCAAGCATATTAAATAAAGAAGGAGCAGTCTCAGGGGAGAAACTGTCGCAGAGTACAGCTTTGCCCATGGAGAAAGGCACATCGGCCAGTTTTTTCTGCAGGTCCCTGCCCTTCTTAGTAAGTGATACAATCATCTGGCGGGCATCCTTATCACCACGCTGACGGGTAAGTATGCCCTCCTTCTCCATACGCTGCAGCAGCGGCGTCACGGTGTTGGTCTCCAGATAGAGCTTGCGCGCTATGTCATTTACGGGCTGTGCATCGGCCTCCCAGAGTACAAGCAACACGAGATACTGCGGGTATGTGAGTCCGTGTTCCGAGAGGAGCGGATGATAGGCCTGCGTCATGAGACGTGAGGCGGTGTACAGCCTGAAGCAGAGCTGATTGTCCAGTTTGAATTCTTCTTTCATTAAAGTAATGCCTGAATGTCTTTCTCCATCTGCTCGGGAGTCGTTGTAGGAGCAAAACGCTTAATAACAGTACCATCACGACTGATTACAAATTTAGTGAAATTCCATTTTATGTCACTCTCTTTTTCCACGCTCTTGCTGATGCTTTTGAAGAGCTTCTGAGCGGCCTTTGCCTTGAGGCCCTTATACTCCTCGGTGGGTGCCTGGCTCTTGAGATACTCAAAAATGGGGTGTGCCTGTGCACCGTTTACATCTATCTTCTTCATCAGCTGGAAGGTAACGCCGTGATTTACGCGGCAGAACTCCTCAATCTCGGCGTCAGTACCGGGCTCCTGATGTGCAAACTGGTCGCACGGGAAGCCTACGATTGTAAATCCCTGATCCTTATATTTCTGATAAAGTGCCTCCAAACCGTCGTACTGCGGAGTGAAACCGCACTTTGATGCGGTGTTTACTATCATGAGGACCTTTCCCTCAAACTCATTGAAACTCAGTTCAGCACCCTTTCCTGTCAGTGCCTTGAAATCATAAATCCTTTCCATATCTGTTTGTTCTTATATCGTTCGCGATACAAATATACAACTAATTTTTATATCGCATACGATATTTTTAGGAAATTATTAATAGAAGATTGATTATACCCAATATTGAGTATGAACAGATATACTCAAAACTAGTAATTTTGCATCGGATACTTAAAAATGGTGACAGATGAAGAATGAATACACCCTGCAGGACAAGATGAGGGACCTGATTGATGACAACAATCTTATCCTTCTGGTACTGAGCAGGTTTGGAATACACTTTGGTTTCGGAGACAGCACAATAAATGATGTGTGCCGTGAAAACAACGTGGACTGCCCCACTTTTCTGGCCGTTGCCAATCTGATAGCCGGAAAGGACTATACCGGTTACACCGTATCGCTGCCTGCCCTTATGGATTACCTCAAGCGCACGCATACATATTTCAGTGAATTCATTCTGCCGGGTATCCGCCGCAAACTGATTGAAGCCCTTAACTGCAACGATGTAAATGATGTTGCGTTCCTGATACTCAAATTCTATGATGATTACACCGTAGAGATTGAGAACCACATGAAGCATGAGAACGATGTGGTATTCACCTACGTTGAGAAACTGCTCCACGGCCAGCCTACAGGACGTTTCAACATAGCAAAGTACTCTGTTGCCCATGATAATGGCTCCGGAAAGCTTAAGGAACTCAAGGACATTGTGATACGTCACTACCGTCAGCCCAACAACGACCAGCTCAACTCGGCCCTTTATGACATAATCAACTGTGAGAATGACCTTATTTCACACAGCGAGATTGAGGAGCGCCTGTTTGTACCGGCTGTCATGAAACTTGAAAAGTCTGTAATGTCCGGAAACGAGCCCGAACAGACCAACACCCCCGAGTACAGTGCCGGCACCATGGCCATACTGAGTGAGCGCGAGAAAGACATCATCAAGTGCGTGGCCCGCGGAATGTCCAACAAGGAGATAGCCGATGCCCTGTTCCTCTCCATCCACACCGTAACCACACACCGCCGCAATATCACCGCAAAACTGCAGATTCACTCTCCCGCCGGCCTTACCATCTACGCCATCATGAACAATCTGGTGGATATAGCCGACATCAACCTGCAATGATGTAAAGAATCACAATTTGTGAGTATTGCCTGAGCAGCCTCGAATCAGGACCTTTGCGTCGAAATTAAACGACAATGAAAAGAGTCCTGAAAACACTGGTTGCAAGTGCAACATTATTTATTACGGTTCAAGCCGTAGCACAGGAAAACACCCCCGAATCACGCCTGAGCGTGGGAGGTTACGGTGAAGTGGTAATGAGCCGCAACTTCTACAGCGATAATGTGTATCGCTACTCAAACCCCACCAAATATAAAGATGATCCCAGCCATGGCCGGTTTGACATACCCCATGCTGTTTTCTATATCGGCTATGACTTTGGCCACGGATGGTCCATGCAGTCCGAAATAGAGTTTGAGCATACAGGTGCCGGCAGTGCCGTAGAGAAAGAGTTCACTGAGGCCGGTGAATGGGAAACAGAGATAGAAAAAGGCGGTGAGGTAGCCCTAGAGCAGTTCTGGCTCCAGAAAACCATAAAACCCTGGCTTAACATACGCGTAGGACATATGGTTGTTCCCGTAGGCGCCCTCAACAACGCTCACGAGCCCCTGAACTTCTTTACTGTATATCGTCCCGAGGGTGAGTTCACCATCCTGCCCTCCACATGGCACGATACGGGCATCGGCCTTTGGGGAGACTTTGAAAAGTGGAGTTATGAGTTCCAGGTGATTGCCGGACTTGACGCTTTCATGTTCAACCGCGACAACTTTGTAAAATACGGTGCCGCTTCACCCTATGAGTTCAAGGTGGCCAACAACTACGGTTTTGCCCTGAGGGTTGACAACCGCTCAATCAAGAACCTGCGTCTGAGCCTGAGCGGCTACTACGGCAACAGCATGCACAACTCATTTCCCAATGATATGAAGGACACACGCTACAAGGACATCAAGGGCCGTACCGCTATAGGATGTTTTGATTTCAGCTATAAAGGCCGAAACCTGATCATACGCGGAAACGCCGACTACGGATATGTATCGGACGCCGTGACCATCAGCACCGTAAAGCGTAACATGACGTCAAACAACGCTCCCTACAAGAAGACTCCGGTTGGAAAAGCCGCAATCACTTACGGAGGCGAGGCCGGTTACAACATTCTGGGAAAGGCCGATGAAAAGCTCTTTGTCTTTGGCCGATACGAGTTTTATGACCCGTACATCCCCGCAGCTGATCAGCAGGACTACACATTCACTGACGTACACCGCATAGCAGCCGGCATCAACTGGCTCCCCATACCCCAGATTGCCGTAAAGGCCGAGTTCTCGGAGCGTTTCCGTTCGGAGCGCTACAACAACGAGCCTTCAGTATCAATAGGTATAGCATACATGGGATTTTTCAAATAATAAAACCATAATTAAAATGAAAAAGAAACTGATTTTTGGTTTGGCGGCTGCCGCACTGGTAATGACCGCCTGTGACAAGTCAAATGAGGAGAATGTTCAGAACGCCTTCCTTTCAAGCGCAAAAGAGGTTGTAGAGCAGTACGTTCCCAACGTAATCTACGCAACCTATAATGACCTGGCCAGAGAGTCAAGCGAACTCTACGACCTTTTGGCCGATGCCAGCGAAAAGGGTGTGAACGCACTGCAGCAGTCTGATATTGATGCCATCTGCTCCAAGTTCCTCCAGGCACGCCAGTCATGGGAGGAGTCAGAGGCATTCCTCTTTGGTGCCGCTACTGATTTCGGAATCGATCCGCACATTGACACATGGCCGCTGGATGTTGAGGCTCTGGCTACCGCTCTGAGTAATGCCGAGCAGGTTGAAGCACTTGAGGGTGAAGACGGTATCGCGTATGCATCGGCCAAACTGGGTGCCGAGCTCTTAGGATTCCACGGAATCGAATTCATACTGTTCCGCGACGGCGCCAACCGCACAGTAAGCGCCCTGCAGGCCAATGAGGACAATGAGGCTTTTGCAGGTAAGACCGTTACCGGTGCCCAGGAACTCATTTACGCCACCGCCGTTGCCGGTGATCTTCGCGACAACTGCTTCCGTCTGTGTGTAGCATGGAATCCCGATGCACCTGAGGCATATAAGGAGCGTTGCGAGGAACTTGAGGTTGCCGTTACAATGACCGGTTCCGATAAGACCTATGGTGAGAACATGCTGGGTGCAGCACAACTGGGCAGCACATACGCCACATGGCAGGAGACACTTGCATCAATCCTTGTTGCAGGTTGCTCAAACATCTGCAATGAGGTTGCCGCAGTCAAGATGGGTAACGCACACAGCGGTGAGGATGTAAACTACATCGAGTCACCTTACAGCAAGAAGTCATTCCAGGATTTCATTGACAACATACTTAGCATTCAGTATACCCTGTACGGCAAGGCCGGTGCCACTGAGCCTGTAAAGAACTCTCTGATAAACATCCTCAAGGATAACAATTACGAGGGTATCAACAACCTGACAAGCAAACTGTCCGAGTCTATCGCATCACTGAAGGTATGCCAGGGCAAGGGCGCATTCGTTGACATATATCAGGACGCCTCTGTTCAGGCTGCCATTGATGTTATAAGTGAACTTGATGACGAACTAAACAATGCTGCCAAATGGATAACCAGGCAGTAATGATATGAAACAAAAAGCCATAATTTGTAAAGCCCTTATCGGGCTGACTGTTGCCGTCGTTTCCTGCGACGGCAATAGCAGTTTTAATGTGAACAGTTCAAGGGAACCCGATGCCAAGTACGTAGGACAGGCTGTAGGCAACTTCAGTGCCAGTGAGTGGTTCCCCGGTGGAGAACTTGGTACGACCGACAATGTAACTGCCGGATGCTATGAGGATGAAACATCATCCGTTACGCTTCAGGGTCTGGAGACAGCCTTCAACCTTGGTGAGGCTGCATTTGAGCGCAAGTACACCACAGCCACTGCCCCGTTTAAGGGACTTGGCCCTGCCTATCTGCGTTCATCATGTCTGGACTGCCATCCCGGCTACGGACACGGCAAGCGTCAGTCTGAATACCGCGCTGAGTTCGGCAACGGCTATCTGCTGGTTATTTACCATCCGGTTGACGGCCAGAACAGCGATGACGGTCCGTACGTAAGCGAGGTTACAGGTATGCCCCAGACAAAGGCCACCTACCCCTTCCTGCCCCCTATCGATGAGGAGCAGATTGTCATCCAGTGGCTACCCGTAACCAGCATGGAGAGCGGTCTGCCCATGACATTCCCCGACGGTGAGGAATACAGCCTCATATACCCCGAGGTAACCATCCCCGCAAGCGCATTCCACACCAGCCCCACTCCTTATGAGACCGGAGCGGTTGCCTTCCGTCTGGAATCGACCATCGGCATTATCGGCTCAGGACTGCTTGATGCCATATCACAGGACAGCATACGCGAGCAGTACCGCAGCGAGGCCGCGCATGCTGAACTCAACCCTGCGTTCTGGGACAAGGAGGCCAATGACTTTGCACCCACTGCCTGGTACACGCTGGCAGCCGGACGTTTTGCTGACGGAACCGATGCACCCGCAGGCACCAAGATGGTCAAGAAGTTCACATATGCAATGACCCGCGCTTCGCTGCAGGACGGTGCCGGTGCCAATGCCATCTGGAACATAACCAACGTGAGCCGCAGCGACCGTCCCTATCTGTACACCACCAAGGCTTGGGCTAAGGCAATGTCAGAGAACGCACAGGTCATAGCCGCCATCAAGGCCGACCCCACATCACCCTACTATGCCGATGGCACCGATGAGGGCATCCGTGAGGCTGTTCTGAACCTGCTCGATCCCTCTACCAACCAGTTTGACAACCAATGGCACAACTTTGAGCCTGAGATGGGTGACCAGCAGTATTACAACTTCATGGTATGGCACCGCGGCCTTTCCATTCCCCGTGCCCGTAACCTGAACCGTGAGGAGGTACAGAAAGGAAAGGAGGTATTCAACCGCATAGGATGCGCCACCTGCCACCGTCCTTCATGGAATACAGGAAATGACAACTACTGGAAGCCTGCCGTATATGCCGACAAGGAACTGCCCCGTTATCAGGAGCAGACCATCTGGCCTTATACAGATATGATACAGCACCGTCTCTTTATGAAGAACGGAATTCACGGAAGCTGGTGTCGCACCACCCCGCTCTGGGGCCGCGGTCTTTCACGCATCAACACCGGAGCCGAGGACCGTCTGCATGACAACCGCGCCCGTGACGTCATTGAGGCCATTATGTGGCATGGTTACAGCAAGGAAAGTGATGCATACTGGTGCACCGAAAAGTTCTACAACCTGTCAAAAGAAGAACGTGATGCTGTTGTAGAATTCGTCAATTCAATCTAATTTTGAATAAATTAAACTTCGCCTCGGAATAAAAACAAACTAGTTTTTTTTTCTTCTCTCGGCTCGTATTAATTTTACTGCGTGAAAACAAACAAGATACTTAAATACACCAGCATCGGTTCAGCGGCCGCCGTCATCCTTATGATGGCAGCCGCTACCATTGTTGAGAAGCTGTACGGTACAGAAACAGCATTCCGGCATTTCTATCACAGCCCCCTGTTCATTGCCCTCTGGGCTGTCACCGCAATATCAGGAGTATGGCTCATGATCAAACGCGGCACAATAAAGAAACCGGCCACATTCTTCCTGCACATAGCGTTCGTGCTGATACTGGCCGGCGCATTGATCACCCTGCTTACAGGCAAGAGCGGCAGCATGTACCTGCGCCGTGGTGAGACATCGGCCTATTGGTCATCGGCCGAGGGTTTCCGTCAGAAACTGCCGTTCAAACTAACGCTCAAGGATTTCAGCATTGAGTACTATCCCAGTACCAATGATCCGTCTGACTATATAAGCAAAGTGGTTGTGTCCGATAATAACACGGAGTACACCATCTCCATGAACAACATACTCAAGTACGGTGGATACCGCTTCTATCAGACCAGTTATGACGCCGATCTGAACGGAAGCGTATTCTCAGTGAGCCATGATCCTTGGGGCGTATCCGTGACCTACACCGGATACATCATACTCCTGCTCTCCATGATAGGGTTCTTCTTCCAGAAAAACTCCGGATTCCGTATGGCACTGAAGGCCCGCAGCGAGGGATTCTCCAAGCCGGTAAGAACAGTTCTGCTGGTTCTGAATATCCTGCTCTTTGGCTACCTGACCTTTGTAATAGGCCGAAACTGGTACCGCTCCGGACACGGCCCGTTTGTAGGCACATATTCCGTGATGATACTTATGGCATGGCTTGTAACGGTTGCAATGGCATTGCTGCGCAAGCGTCTGCCCATTATCCAGCCGCTTGGCTTTGTGCTGGCAGGATTCTCAATTCTGGTGGCATCACTCTCATTCTCTGACCCCGAGGCCAACCTCATGCCGGTACTGCGCTCACCGTTCCTGAGTGTGCATGTGCTCTGCATGATGGTGTCATACACGCTGTTCGGACTTGTGGCCCTGATAGGTGTTGTAGGACTGATCAAACGTGACAATGAGACCCGCTCGATGCTGCGTGACATGAGCCTGAGCATACTCTACCCCGCTGTTTTCATGCTGACCACCGGCACTTTCATCGGAGCCGTCTGGGCAAACATCTCATGGGGTAACTACTGGTCATGGGATCCCAAGGAGACATGGGCGCTCATAACCATGCTGGTCTATGCCGCCATGCTCCACAGCAGTACCATGTCCCGTTTTGCAAGGCCGCGTTTCTTCCACGCTTACGCGATAGCGGCCTTCCTGACGGTACTGATAACATACTTCGGAGTCAACTTCCTGCTAGGAGGAATGCACTCCTACGCTTAAGCCTTATTTCTTGTTGGGTGTAAGGCGGTACATGGCTACGTCATGACCGGGAACCGTTACCTTGAGAGCCTTCTTGGTATTACCCACCTTGGCCTTCTTGGCGTTGGGTTCCCAAAGATTCTCAATGTTATAGGTAATGGCATCAAATGATGTCGAGAGGTGACTTACCTCATCATCGGTCAGGTTGTAGTCCTGCCAGTTGATATTGCACTCCACAGGCTCGGTTGAGCGGTTCAGCAGGCAGAATGCCCAGTCACCGTTCTCAAGCGGTTTGAACCAGTACTCAATCTCGTTTTCAGTCTTATAGCGCAGTCCCTGAACGCCCAGCTTGTCCTGATCAATTGCAATCACCTTCTTGTTCAGGATGATGGCGCGGGTCTCATCGGTCATCTTTGAAAGGTCGTTTCCGAGGATAAGCGGAGCTGCCATCATGCACCACATGCTGAAGTGTGCACGGTCCTCGTTGACTGTCATACCGTTACCGACCTCAAGCATATCGGGATCATTCCAGTGACCCGGACCTGCATACTTGCGCAAGGGAGCATTCTGATCAATGATGCTCAGAACGGTCTGACCCCAGCCGCGCTGACGGGGATTACCTGCAAAACGGGCGGTGATGTCACCAGTGGTACGCCATGAATGACCTACGTTCTCGGCCCATTCCCAAGGCTTGTTGGTACCCCACTCGCACATGCTGAACAGTATGGGACGTCCGGCGGCACGCAGGGCGTCACGCATCAGTGTATAGGCACCGCGCGGGTTGATATTCTCACTTGAGCACCAGTCATACTTAAGATAGTCTATTCCCCAGCGTGCATACTGAAGGGCATCCTGATACTCATGGCCGAAACTTCCGGTACGGCCTGCACAGGTCTTACGGCCTGCATCGGAATAAATACCCAGTTTCATACCCTTGGAGTGTACGTAATCGGCCAATGCCTCAATTCCTGAGGGGAATGTATTGGGATCTGGCTGCACGAAACCGTCGGCATCGCGCTCGCCATGCCAGCAGTCATCCATGTTCAGATATATGTAACCGGCTTCAACAAGACCTTCATCCACCATGGCATCGGCCTGTTCACGAATAAGTTTCTCACTAATGTTCTGACCGAACTTATTCCAGCTGTTCCAACCCATCTGAGGGGTATCGGCCAGCCCTTCCCATTTCTGTGCTGCGCTCCAACCCGGAACCAGCATCGCTGCAACCAGCAGCATACCTGTAAGTTTCTTCATATTATTGGTAATTGAGTTAGTAATGGCAAATATAAAAAAAATCCCCGGAACCGCACGATTCAAACGGTTCCGGGGACCCCTGATCAAGCCATCACTGGCTCTTTCAGAAAGAAATTCCAAAAACAAGGTATGCCATCTCGGCACATGGGTTGAAAGTCACTCCAGCCGATACAGGAAGACTGAAGCTCTCTGTTATGTCAATTGATTTCGCTGCACTGAGTGAGACATTGGTTACGGCAAATCCTTCAGTACCGTAGAATCCGCTCTCAAAGGGAACCACGCCCAGACTTGCAGTAAAGTCTGTACCGCCCAGGCTGAACGGGGCCGATATCTCACAATACGAACTGAACGCTGCATCACCGTTTGCGTCGTAATCGGCACCTGCCACGTTTGTGTACCAGCTGATTGAGGCAAATCCAAGGTCATATCCGGCAAATGCTTCAAACACATGGTTGGTAGCACCTTTTCCGTACTTGAAGTAGCGTCCGTAGGGCTCGTCACCTGCACTGAACCAATAGTCAGTCAAACCGACTGTGGCTCCTGCTATCGAGTAGCTCAGGGTGATATCAAGCTCTCTGGTGTCAAGGAAGTTTGCAATTCCTACCGATCCCCAAAGTGAGAGGTCAACTCCGGCCATGCTCACACCCAATGTGGGCTGTATGGCTGCGTCACCGCATTTGGCACCTCTCCAGATGTATTCACTTACTACATCTGCTGCAACTGTTGTTTCAATCTCTGCACGCAGCGGGCTAACCACTGCAATCATTATCATTACTATTGAGAATAACTTTTTCATAGTTTTATTTGTGTTTTAAAGGTTAATTGAAATGTGTTTTCTAAATATTATACGTTGTAAGCGGTCTCTCCGTGCTCGTAGATATCCAGACCTTCCTCCTCGACTCTGGGAGCAACGCGGATTCCGTGAACCTTCTTAAGGATTACGAATGTGAGCAGACCAAGTCCGAATGACCATGCGCAGGTTACCAGTGAACCAAGTGCCTCAACACCCAGGAAGTGCCAGCCACCACCGTAGAACAGGCCACCGTCCATTGCAAACATACCGGTCAAGAGTGTACCAAGGATACCGCAAACTCCGTGAACAGATACTGCACCAACGGGATCATCAATCTTGCAGACCTTATCAATCAGGGCAACTGAACCAACCATTGCAACACCGCAAACAGCGCCGATGATTGCTGCACCGCCTATTGATACAAGGTCGCAACCTGCTGTGATACCTACCAGACCTGCCAGGATGCCGTTGCATACCAGTGAGAGTGAAGGTTTGCCGTATACCAACCATGTCAGGAACAGTACTGAAAGACCACCTGTAGCAGCAGCCATGTTGGTTGTGCACATTACGTGTGAGATTGCGATTGCGTTCTCAGCACCTTCAGCAGCCAGCTGTGAACCGGGGTTGAAACCGAACCAACCGAACCAGAGGATGAATACGCCCAGAGCACCGAATGTCAGGTTATGACCGGGGATAGCGCGGGATTCGCCGGTCTTGGAATACTTACCGATACGGGGTCCGAGTACCATAGCACCAGCAAGAGCGATAACACCACCGCAGCTATGTACAACAGTTGAACCTGCAAAATCATGGAAACCAAGCTCTGAGAGCCAGCCGCCACCCCAGGTCCAGTGACCCTCGATAGGATAGATTACAACTGAAATGATGATTGAAATAAGTACGTACATTGAGAACTTGGTTCTCTCAGCCATACCACCTGATACTATTGTAGCGGCGGTAGCGCAGAATACGGTTTGGAATATCAGGGTGCACTCAGCGGGAACGTTTGAGTCACCAATGAATGACCAGTCAAAAAGGTGAAGTCCACCAATGAAACCGTTGTTGGCTCCGTGCATCAGACCGAAACCTATCATCCAGAACAGGAACGAACCTACCATGAAGTCAACGAAGTTCTTCATGAGGATGTTGGCGGTGTTCTTGGAGCGGGTAAAGCCGGCCTCAACCAGAGCGAAACCAGGCTGCATAAAGAACACCAGCATAGCTGCTATCAATACCCAGACTGTATCCAGTCCGCTTATACTACTTTCCATTGCGCTTACGCCTTCAATTATCTCTTCCATAATAATTCGATTTAAAAGGTATTACTTTCTGTCAGCCAATACTATATCTCCGTGTTCTCCTGTACGTATAGACCAGGTATCATCGACCGGACTGACAAATATGCGGCCGTCTCCTACTTCGCCCGTTCTTGCTGCACCCATTATGGCATTAATAGCGGGCTCGACAAACTGGTCGCGGCAGATGATCGTAATCTCAATTCGTGAGATGATGTCAGTGCTGTACATCACACCACGGTAGATTCGATCCTGACGGTCCTGGCCGATTGCATGGACTTCAGCATACGAGAACCAGTTGATGTCAGCCTCAAAAAGTGCTTCCTTGACATCTTCAAACCGGGTTTTCCGGATGATTGCTTCAATTTTTTTCATAGTGTTTGTTTTAAAAGGTTATTGGTAAAAACTTGATTTCGGGTAAAAAAAAAAGACTGATCAATTAATGACCAGTCTTTAAATTGAACTCTCTATTTTCTACGATGTTTAGCTTACCTGCTGGTCAAAAAGTATAGCCATCGGAACCTGATTATTCTGGTTCTGATTATTCTGCTGCTGATTATTATTCAGCTGAACAGCGGTTATATTTTTAAGACCGATAAACATAAAATCTGTCTGTTGTTTCTGATTTCTGCTGCAAAGGTAAGTGCTATTTTGATACATTGTTCACCAAAACTGCAAAAATCTTACTTATTTCTTTAAATTTTTCCAAATACCTTACAAATAGAAAGTGAATTTATCAAATTATCAGCTTTTTGCAGATATTGCCGCCGCAATGAATGCTTTGAACAGCGGATGCGGATTCTCGGGAGTACTCTTGTACTCGGGATGGAACTGAGAGCCGATAAAGAACGGATGCACTGACTGCGGAAGCTCCACGATCTCGGTCAGACCCGTCTGAGGATTGTGGCCCGATGCCACTAACCCGGCCTTCTTGAAGTCCTCGGCGTACTTGGCGTTGAACTCATAGCGATGACGGTGACGCTCGGAGATCTGCTTGGTTCCGTATATCTTATATGCAAGAGTATCCTTCGTGATTTCGCAGTCGTAGGCACCCAGACGCATTGTACCTCCCTTCATGGTGGTCTTCTTCTGATCCTCCATCATATCTATTACAGGGTGCTTGGTATCGGGATTGACCTCAGTTGACTCGGCATCCTTGAATCCCAGGACGTTGCGGGCAAACTCTACTACACACATCTGCATTCCCAGGCAGATTCCAAAGAACGGAATCTTGTTCTCGCGGGCAAACTTGATAGCCTCTACCTTACCCTCCAGACCGCGAGAACCGAATCCGGGTGCAACCAGGATTCCCTTCATGCCTTTCAGTTTGTCGGCTACGTTATCGGCAGTAATCTCCTCGCTGTTTACTGAGTGAATGTGGACTTTGCAGGAGTTGGCAGCACCGGCGTGTACAAGTGCCTCCAGAATTGATTTGTAAGCATCCTGAAGTGATACGTACTTACCTACCAGAGCAACGTCAACCTCAGTTTTGGGGTGCTTGAGACGATCCAGGAACTCTTCCAGCAGTTTCAGGTCGGGCTGGTTGAAGTTCTCAATGCCAAGTTTGCGGACTACAAGTTCGTCAAGATGCTCGGCGTGCATGTTCAGAGGCACCTGGTAGATGCTCCATGCATCAATACTCTGGATTACGTGACCGGGCTTAACGTTGCAGAACAGGGCTACCTTGCGGCGCAGTTCCTCACTCAACGGATGCTCGGTACGGCATATGATAACATCGGGCTGGACACCGGCCTGCTGCAGCATCTGTACGGAGTGCTGAGTAGGCTTGGTCTTGAGCTCCTTGGCGGCGCTCAGATAAGGTACCAGAGTAAGGTGTATTGACATGCATGAGCCCTCGGGGAGTTCCCATTGGAGCTGGCGTACGGACTCAATGAACGGCAGGGATTCCATATCGCCCACGGTTCCTCCTATCTCGGTCAGCACCACATCAAACTGGCCGGTCTGGCCAAGCAGCAACATGCGGCGCTTGATCTCATCGGTGATGTGAGGTACAATCTGGACGGTCTTGCCCAGATAGGCGCCCTCACGTTCCTTGGTGATCACGGTATTGTATATCTTTCCGGTGGTGACGTTGTTTGCCTTTGATGTATGCACACCCAGGAAACGCTCGTAGTGACCCAGGTCCAGGTCTGTCTCAGCGCCGTCATCGGTCACGTAACATTCGCCGTGCTCGTAGGGATTAAGCGTGCCGGGATCGATGTTTATGTACGGGTCAAACTTCTGGATAGTAACCCTCAGACCTCTGGCCTGCAATAACTTGGCCAGTGAAGCGGCAATAATACCCTTTCCTAGCGACGAAACTACTCCGCCGGTAATAAATACGA
>JAEEGG010011446.1_pt1 | contig 19342 bp, 21 predicted proteins | sample 9134161 | NCBI WGS metagenome assembly JAEEGG01 (sample SAMN16246543, study PRJNA631951) | gut metagenome | biome: gut microbiome; feature: rumen; material: CR-attached | host: Bos | place: Iran: Karaj | collected 2018-10 | reverse complement strand
TCACTTGGTACGTGCTGCCCAGGAGGGTATTGTCTTCTCGTTCTGCTATGGTATGGAAATCATGCAGCAGATGGGTATGGACATTAAGAAGATTCACGCTGGTAAGGCCAATATGTTCCTGAGTCCGTTGTTCCGTAATACACTGGCAGGCGTCAGTGGTGCTACTATCGAACTCTACGATACGGATGGTTCTGTAGGTGCTGCCAAGGGTGCCGGTATCGGTGCTGGTATCTACAAGGATGCCAACGAGGCCTTTGCTACACTCGACAAGCTGCAGGTTATTGAGCCTGATGCAGCTCATCGTGATGAGTATCTGGCAGCCTATGCCCGTTGGAAGGCTGTGCTGGAGTCTAAGATCTAAGAAGATTCTCCATCATAAAAGAATCGGCAGTGCCAACGTTGGTACTGCCGATTTCTTTATGTGTTGTTTCTTGTCTTGTGTTTATCGGATGAAGAGCAGTTCGCGGTATTTGGGTAGTGTCCACAGACCGTCCTCCACAATCATCTCCAGTTTGTCAATCTCCTTGCGGATAGCCTCCATGTGCGGACAAACGGTGTCGTGGTAGGCAATGGCGCGCTGATGAATGGCGTCGATGCGGTTGGCTACGCGACGAGCTTCTGTCAAATCTTCGACCAGTTGCTCGATTTTCTCTGTGCGCTCTGCAATTTCCTCGATGAGTTTCATATTACGGGCACTGAGACGGTCGGCTTTGTCAGCACTGAACACATCCTTCATGCCTTGCACGTTCTTGATGAGTTGTGACTGATAGTGCGTGGAAACGGGGATGATGTGGTTCATGGCCAAATCACCCAGTACGCGAGCCTCAATCTGTACGGTCTTCACATACGTCTCCCATTTCACCTCGTTGCGGGCCTCCAACTCCTTGCGGTTCATGACCTTGGTGCTCTCAAACATCTTCACCGAAGACTCATCGAGATAATGCTCGAAGATAACGGGACATGACTTCTCGACATCTAGGCCACGCTTGGCGGCTTCCTTTACCCATTCCTCAGAATAGCCGTTGCCGTCGAAGCGGATGGGCTTACAGGTCTTTACATCGTCCTTCAACACTTCAAGAATGGCGGAAATCTTGTTCTCGCCCTTCGCAATCTTTGCATCCACACGCTCCTTAAATGAATTCAGAGCCTCTGCCATAGCTGCATTCAGAGCAATCATGGCACTGGCACAGTTGACGCTGGAACCAGGAGCACGGAACTCGAAACGATTACCCGTGAAGGCAAAGGGTGACGTGCGGTTACGGTCAGTATTGTCGACGATGAGGTCGGGAATCTGTGGGATGTCAATCTCCATGCCTTGCTTGCCCTTCAGGTTGAAGAGCTCGTTCTTGTCCGACTGTTCGATATGGTCGAGCAATTCTGTCAACTGCGTGCCCAGGAAACTGGAGATGATGGCAGGCGGTGCCTCGTTGCCACCCAGACGGTGGGCATTGGTGGCACTCATAATCGAGGCCTTCAGGAGTCCATTGTGTTTATAGACTGCCATCAGCGTCTCTACGATGAATGTGATGAAACGCAGATTCTCTTCAGGCGTATTGCCTGGGGCGTGCAACAGTACTCCGTTATCTGCAGAGAGCGACCAGTTGTTGTGCTTACCGCTGCCGTTGATGCCGTCGAAGGGCTTTTCGTGCAGCAATACACGGAAACCGTGGTTGCGAGCCACCTTCTTCATCAGTGACATCAGCAGCATGTTGTGGTCTACAGCCAGGTTGCACTCCTCGAAGATGGGAGCTAACTCAAACTGGTTGGGAGCAACCTCATTATGGCGTGTCTTTACGGGAATGGCGAGTTCAAGGGCCTGAATCTCCAGGTCTTTCATAAAGGCTTGTACGCGGTCGGGGATGGTGCCAAAGTAGTGGTCGTCCATCTGCTGGTTCTTGGCACTTTCGTGACCCATCAGCGTGCGTCCCGTCATTAGTAGGTCCGGACGGGCGGAGTAGAGACCTTCGTCAACCAGGAAATATTCCTGTTCCCAACCCAGGTTGACCTGCACCTTGGTGACGTCGTCATAGAAATACTGGCAGACATCCTTGGCAGCCTTGCCTACAGCATGCAGGGCACGCAACAGGGGAGCCTTGTAGTCGAGCGCTTCACCTGTATAGGCAATAAAGATGGTTGGGATACACAATGTGTCGTCTATGATGAATACAGGACTTGTAGGGTCCCAGGCACTGTAACCGCGAGCCTCGAAGGTGTTGCGGATACCACCGTTGGGGAAGCTGGAAGCGTCCGGCTCCTGCTGTACCAGCAGCTTGCCCGAGAACTTCTCAATCATACCACCCTTACCGTCGTGTTCCACAAAGGCATCGTGCTTCTCAGCGGTACCTTCCGTCAGGGGTTGGAACCAGTGAGTATAGTGCGTCACACCCATCTCCAATGCCCACTGCTTCATACCTGCAGCCACGGCATCGGCTATTGAACGGTCCAGACTGGCACCGTTATCCATCACGTCAATCATCTTGTCGTAGACGTTCTTCGGCAGATAACGATACATCTTCTCCTTATTAAATACGTACTTGCCGAAATACTCCGACGGACGCTCTGAGGGTGCCTTTACGTCGAGGGCACGCTTCTTGAACGCCTCTTCTACTACCTGAAATCTTAAATTGTTTGCCATTTAGTCTATATAGCGTTTTGTAATGTCTGTATAATTCTCTATGCGGCGATCTCTGAGGAACGGCCACCAGCGGCGCACTTGTTCCGAACGCTGCATGTCGATGTCAATAATCTTAGTCACTTCTTCAATGATAGGAGCCTCGTAGAGCAATTCGCCTTGTGGACCTGCAACGAACGATGTTCCCCAGAAGGGTACACCATTTTCTTCACCACAGCGGTTAACCGTCACGACGGGAAGCCCGTTGGCCACAGCATGACCACGCTGAACGGTCTGCCACGCCATGCGCTGACGCTCTTGTTCTTGTGGTGTGTCATTGGGGTCGTAGCCAATGGCGGTGGGGTAGATGAGCAATTCTGCCCCCTGCAGTGCCATCAGGCGTGCAGCCTCAGGATACCACTGGTCCCAACATACCAGCACACCTAGCTTGCCTACAGAGGTCTGGATGGGTTTGAAGCCCAAATCGCCAGGAGTAAAGTAGAACTTCTCGTAGTAGCCTGGATCGTCAGGGATGTGCATCTTGCGGTATTTACCTGCAATGGTTCCGTCCTTCTCCAGCACCACAGCGGTGTTGTGGTACAGACCTGTAGCACGACGTTCAAACAGCGAGGTCACGATGACCACACCCAATTCCTTAGCAAGATTGCCGAAAAACGTAGTCGAGGGACCAGGAATGGTCTCTGCCAAGTCGAAGAGGTTGACATTCTCCTCTTTGCAGAAATACAGTGAGTTGTGCAACTCCTGCAGAACAATGAGTTCTGCGCCTGCTTTGGCCAACTGACGAATCTTGGTAGCCAAGTGGAGCACGTTGGTTTTCACGTCCTCAACGTTGTGCTGTTGTATGATTCCTATCTTCATAGTCTCGTTTTTTAAAAAACAGTGCAAAGGTACAAAATAAAATGAAAAGAGAAAAAATATCGTGTTATTTCTGGTTATTTTTTTTGCCGCTTCCATAAATTATTGCTACTTTTGCAGGCAAATTTTATAAAAAACGCACAAAAATGAAAACAATGAAAGTATTTGGTATTGTCTTGGCCTTGGTGATGGCTGTAAGTCTTTCGTCATGTGTAAAGAATGGCGACGGTGATGATTTGGATAAGAAGTGGGAAGAGTGGATACAGGAGGTCAGAACCGAAATCAAGGCCTCTTATGGCTCCTACGAAGGCAAACTGTATACGATGTCGAATGATCAGTCAACGACAGAAGGTGAAGAAGCCAAGAAAGACGAGATAGACGCTACCTGGACACTCAACAATGATAGCACGATAGACCTTCATAACGTGCCGACAGCACTATTGGTGAAGCAGCTGCCAGAAAGCCAGAAGGGACTGAAAGAGGCAGTCAGCAACGCTGGCAACGTCAATATTCATGTGCAAATGCTTTACAACTATTATTATCACTCGCCTTTACTGATGTATGTCTATCCGCAGTATGTGACATTCCCGATTACTTACGGAGGCGAAACACATCAAGTGGAAATTCAATTCTACACTACTGAGGAGAACTCTGGTACTTATGCTCAGTATATGATGAAGGATGAGGCTACCTACGTTCACAAGAACATTATCTATCTGTTCCCCAAGAGACTGTACATGGACAACAAACTGCAGGCAGAGTTTACATCTACTGCCTTCCTTGTATGGCTTGGCGCCAAGAAAACGCTTTAGTAATATTGCATCGTACAGCAGTGTAGCGAGCCGTGCTGCTTGATGACAGCGCGACAGTCAATGCCAACTATCTCCCGGTCTGGAAATGCCTGCCCAACAATGCGCATGGCCTCTTCGTCCAGATCGGGTTGATTATAGGTGGGCACCAGTACAGCATCATTCACCACCAGGTAGTTGGCGTATGTTGCAGGCAGACGGTCACCATCGTCGAAGATAGGACGGGGTAGAGGTAGCTTCAACAGACGATAGGGCTTCCCTTCCAGTGTCTTGAGGCCTTTTAGTTCTTCTTCCATCAGTGCCAGGTCAGGATGGTCACTGTCGCCTCCTGTATATAATATGGTATCGTTAGGACAGATTCTAACCAGTGTGTCAATGTGTCCGTCAGTGTCGTCGCCAAGCAATGAGCCGTGTTGCAGCCAGACAATGCGTTCAGCCCCCAGCCATTCCTTCAGGCGCTCCTCAATTTCGTTTCTTGTCAATGGCTGATTGCGGTGAGGAGCCATTAGACAACACTCCGTAGTAAAGATGGTACCCTTGCCGTCGCTCTCTATCGAACCGCCTTCCAACACAAAGTCCAAGTGATCTTCGTACTCTCCCTTGACTAGTCCTTGCTCATAGAGATGACGGTTAATCTCATTGTCCAATGTCGCCTCGAACTTCTCACCCCATCCGTTGAACTTGAAGTCAAGAAGAACCTGTGTTTTTGACATTGGGTCAAGAGTCGTTTCTTCCACTGTAATAAACCCGTGGTCACGTGCCCACGTGTCGTTATGGGAGATCTCATCAACTATCAATAATGGTTCACGCTTGCGTATCTCGCGTGCCATCTCTTCATATACAGCGGTGATTTCACCGAGGATGGGAGCCCAGTCGGTATCCTTGTGTGGCCAAGTCAGTTGCACCATACTTTGGTGCTCCCATTCGGCCAACATGCGTCGTTTTTGCTTTTTCATGCCGCAAAAGTATAAAATAATTATGAATTATGCATTATGAATTATGAATTATTTATTACCTTTGCAGGCAATTATGATGTTAGAACTGCATAATGTAACCATCGGAGAACTCATCAACGGATTGTCTGCTACCCTTGAGGACGGACAAATCGTTGGATTGCAGGGTAAAGGAAAGACCACTCTGTTGAGAGCTGTCATGGGGCTTATTCCCATTGATAGCGGACATATTTGTATTGATGGTGAACTGTTGACACCAGACTCTGCACCTTTCTTCCGTCGCTCTATGGCCTATGTGCCACAGCGCCTTTCCGTGCCTGAGGGCTACGATAAAGTTCCTACCGACTATGTGGCGTTGGTGCGTCGCGCTATTGAGTCTGGCAAGCAGTTGCTGGTGGTCGATGAACCCGCTGAACCTCTTGATGCTGAGGCTCAACAGACTGTTGGCCGTTTGCTGATAGAGGCTGTTCAGCAGGGACGTACCGTGTTGACCGTCATGAATCCGTTGAACGATAATTATATCCAGCTATGATCAACTTCCTCATTGTCGTTGTGGTGGCATTCCTTGCCTGGAAAGGGTATTTCGCTGTGCGCAGAGCCATTAGAACCTATAAGAAAGACCGCGAGGAGCACGACTCGCTGCGCGAATATCTGGTTGCTAACGGCGCTACCAAGTTTCAGTCACTTTGGCCCTTCTATCGTCATGCTCTGCAACGTGCTTTTAAGATAAAAATGCAGTTTTTCTCAAAAAAAGTTGGTAACTCTTAGGGCAGTTGCCATTTTTTTTGTAATTTTGCAGCCCATAAAGGTATTATTGACACACAAAAGGTAAAAACATTATGGGTGGCTTCTTTGGCACAATCTCTACAAAGGACTGCGTAAACGACTTGTTTTACGGGACTGACTACAACTCGCACTTAGGTACAAAACGCGCCGGATTGGTGACTTTTGATGAGGAAAGCGGCTTCCACCGCAGCATTCACTCTTTGGAGCGCCAATATTTTCGTTCACGTTTCGAGGACGAACTCGACTCTTTCAAAGGGCATCAGGGGTTAGGTGTTATCAGCGATACTGATCCACAACCCATCATCGTCAACTCCCATTTGGGCCGCTATGCAGTGGTGACGGTTGCCAAAATCAACAACCAGCGCGAGATAGCTGAGGAATTGTTGAAGCAACGCATGCACTTCAGTGAGATGTCTGCAAATAATATCAACCAGACCGAATTGGTAGCCTTGCTCATCAATATGGGTAACACGTTCGTAGAGGGTATCAATAAGGTCTATCAGAAGATTGAGGGCTCGTGCTCAATGCTGATTCTTACGGAAGATGGCATCATTGCTGCTCGTGACTTCCTGGGACGCACACCTATTGTTATTGGTAAGAAAGAGATTCATCGTCTGTCACCTATCGGTACGGACGAGTTCATCCAGTCGTATGCTGTCACCAGCGAGACTACCAGTTTCCCCAACCTGGATTACAAGGTAATTCGTGACCTGGGACCTGGTGAGATTGTCAAGTTGAAGGCCGACGGTGTTGAGGTGTTGCAGAAACCTTTCTCTCGCTGTCAGATATGTGCCTTCCTGTGGGTTTACTATGGTTTCCCTGCCAGCGACTATCAGAGCGTCAATACAGAGTATGTACGCGAGAAGAACGGTCGTTTGCTGGGCGAGAAAGACGATGTTGAGGCCGATATCGTCTGCGGTATTCCTGATTCTGGTGTAGGTATGGCATTAGGCTATTCTGAGGGTAAGAAGATTCCCTACAAGCGTGCCGTGCTGAAGTACACACCAACGTGGCCTCGCTCGTTTACCCCTGGAAATCAGGTGCGTCGCGACCTTGTGGCTAAGATGAAGCTCATTCCTAATCCTGCCATTTTGAAAGACCAGCGCATCGTCTTCTGTGATGACTCCATCGTGCGTGGTACACAGTTGCGCGACAATGTGCGCACCTTCTTTGATAACGGTGCTAAGGAGGTTCACGTTCGTATTTCTTGTCCGCCATTGGTTTACGGCTGTCCTTTTATAGGATTCACATCGTCAAAAAGCGATTTGGAACTCATCAGCCGCCGTATTATCCGCGACTTCGAGGGTGACGATAAAAAGAAACTCACGGAATATGCTAAGACAGGCACGCCAGAGTATGAGCGCATGGTTAAGGAGATAGCCCGTCGCTTGGGACTGACCTCCCTGAAGTTTGCCACGATAGAAGACCTTATCGACTCCATTGGACTGCCTAAAGACCAGGTCTGCACGCACTGTTTCGATGGTACCAGCTATTGTCACGAGAAGGACAATGAGAAGTGGTTCACATAAATGAAAGATGAAAAATTAAAAATTAAAAAAATAAAAAAATAAAAGACGGATTCTTGTAGTTCGTCTTTTTTTCGTACCTTTGCAGCCTAAAATCATTTTAGAAGCGTGAAAATACGACAAGTGCTTAGCGCCCTTGAACAGTTCGCGCCTCTGCCCTTGCAGGAAAGTTGGGACAATGCTGGCTTGCAATTGGGACTGACGGAGGCGAATGTTTCAGGGGCATTATTGTGTCTGGACGTCAACGAAGAAATTGTTGACGAAGCCCTGCGTCGTGGCTGTAATCTCATTGTCAGCCACCATCCGTTGCTGTTCCGCGGACTCAAGCAGATTACCGATGCCAACTATGTTCAGCGTTGTGTTATCAAGGCTCTGAAGAACGATATTGTTATTGTTTCCATGCACACTAATATGGATAATGCTCAGGGTGGTGTCAACTGGAAAATTGCCGAGCGTCTGGGCTTGCAGGACTGCCAGTTCTTTGCTGAGAAGCAGGTGGACGGTATTGAGGCTGGCAGCGGTGTTGTTGGCGTGTTGCCAGAACCGATGGAGGCAAGGGCGTTTGTTGAACTGGTCAAACAACAGTTCCATTGTGAGTGTGCCCAGTGCAACGAGCTGCTGAAGCGTCCTATTAAGAAAGTGGCGCTCTGTGGTGGTGCTGGGGATTTTCTCCTTGACGATGCCTTGCGCTTAGGTGCTGACGCGTTCATCACGGGTGAGATGCATTATCACCAGTATTTCGGGTACGAGCAGCGCCTGCAGATATGTGTCATCGGGCACTACCAGAGCGAGCAGTATACCAGCGAAATCTTCCGCGACATCATCAATAAGGCGTGTCCTGGTGTCCGCACGGAGATAGCAGAGACCTGCACCAACCCGATTTTGTATATCTAGTCGAAATAACGTAATAACGAAATATCGTAATAACGAAAAAATAAGAAAACAATGGCAAAGAAAGACCCTACAGACCTGTCAGTGGAAGAGCGCCTGAAGACCCTCTATCAGCTGCAGACTACGCTCTCCGAGATTGACGAGAAGCGTGCCCTCAGAGGTGAACTGCCTCTGGAAGTAGAAGACCTGGAAGACGAGATTGCTGGTCTTACCACCCGCATCGAGAAGATCCAGAACGACATTGACGAGTATCAGCGCGCTGTAGCCCAGAAGAAGGGCGAGATTGAGACCGCTAAGGCAAGCGTAGAGCGCTACAAGACTCAGCTCAACGATGTGAAGAACAACCGCGAGTACGACACACTGTCGAAGGAGATTGAGTTCCAGACACTGGAAATTGAGCTCTGTAACAAGAAAATCAAAGAGGCCAACTACAAAGTTGAGGAGAAGAAAGCCGAACTGGAGCAGAACCAGGCCATTATCGATGACCGTCGTCAGGCTCTTGACATGAAGAAGGCTGAACTCGACGAGATTATGGAAGAAACCCGTGCTGAAGAGGAGAAGCTGAAGGCTAAGGTGAAGGAGCTGGAAATCAAGATTGAGCCTCGTCTGCTTACTTCATTCAAGCGCATCCGCAAGAATGCTCGTAATGGTCTGGGTATCGTTTATGTGCAGCGTGATGCCTGCGGTGGTTGCTTCAACAAGATTCCTCCCCAGCGTCAGCTTGATATCAAGATGCACAAGAAGGTTATCGTCTGCGAGTACTGCGGTCGTATCCTGATTGATCCTGAGCTCGCTGGTGTCAAGATTGTTGCTCCTGGTACTGAGGAGAAGAAGACTCGCAAGCGTGCCATTCGCAAGACCGTTAAGAAGGAAGAGGATATCGTTCCAGAGGCAGAGGATTAATTCCTGATTGTCTGAGGAAACCCCTCGTTTTTCCCCATAAAACAGATTGCATTGAACCGTCAGAAGCGGTTGTGCGGTCTGTTTTTTCTTTTCTTGAGAGATATGCCTTCTCTCTCACAGAGATAAGCCTTTTCTCTCATAGTGATAAGCCTTTTCTCTTTCAGCGATTGGCCTTCTCGCTTTCAGGGTCCTGGCGTGTCTCTCTCGAATCACAATGCAAAGGTAATATTTTTTGGGGTGCTAAACAATTATTTCGCTTGCAACTTCGTGTTAAAATGTGTAAACAAGCGGAGCCGCTCACTTTACTTTCGTTAGGGCGCCTCAAGCGCCTCAACGTCTTTTCAGTTTTTCTGAAAATGCACAAAAAACGTCAGGTGCAGACATCAAAGCTTCGCGTACCTTATATATAATATATAAAATATTTAATATATATTAACTATTTCTGTCTCTGCGTATGTGTGTTTTTGAAAAAAAGACGCTAAGACGTTTAAGACGCTTGAGACGCTTAATGTGCAAGTTCAGAATAAGCAGGAATAGCGGTTAAAAACTGATAGGATTGGTGCTCGTAGTCCATGCGCAGACAGTAATGCTGCAGGCCGTTGCTGACTACAAGATAGTCGACGTGGAGTAGGAGGTTGTAGGTCGAAATCTGAGCGAATACACGCTGCGACAAAGGCACGCTGGGCGCTTTATATTCAATAATCATCAGCGGACGCTGGTCGCCAGCGTAAACGATGCTGTCGCAGCGTACGGTCTTGTCGCCACACTGCAATGCAACCTCGTTAGCCAAAAGCCCCTTAGGGTAGCCCTTATGGTCGACGAGCCAGTGGGTAAAATGCTGGCGTACCCACTCTTCGGGAGTCAGCGCAACGTAGCGACGGCGCAGAAAATCGAAAATCTCCGGTTTCTCGCGCGTACCCCTTATTCTGACATCGTATGCAGGCAAGTTCAGCTCTTTCATTTCGACTGCAAATATACAAATAAGTAGGCAAAAATGCAAAATTTCATTCGTATAATTCGTGTAATTCGTGGTTTTTTAGTACTTTTGCAGCATGGCTCAAAGTGCAGTAACATACGACTCAGTGATGAAGGAGCTCCAAGAGCGCCAGTTTAAGCCCATTTATTATCTGATGGGCGATGAGTCGTATTATATCGACAAAATCAGCGACTGGATAGCCCAGAACGTGCTACAGCCTGAGGAGCAGGACTTCAACCAGACCGTGATGTTTGGATCTGACGTCAATGCCTCGCAGATTGTCGATACCTGCAAGCGCTATCCGATGATGGCGGAACGACAGGTTGTCATTGTTAAGGAAGCGCAGAATATCAAGAATACAGAGCCGCTGGAGAAGTATTTTCATCAGCCTATGCCGTCGACAGTGCTCGTCATGTGTCACAAAAACGGCAAAATAGACGGCAGAAAACAGGGGTTGGTGAAGGCTATTAAGGAAAATGGCGTGTTGTTTGAGAGTATGAAACTGAAAGAACGCGACCTTCCAGCCTTTATTCAGCAGTATTTGAAGGCTAAAAATGCCAGTATTGACCCCAAATCGACGCAAATGATAGCCGATGCTATCGGTGCAGACCTCAGCCGATTGACGAGCGAACTCGATAAAGTGTTGCTGGGACTGCCTGAGCAGGATAGGAGGGTGACGCCCCAGGTGGTGGAGGACCAAATAGGGGTGAGCAAGGATTACAACGCTTTTGAGCTTCGCGATGCCATTGTGAACCGAAATATTCTGAAAGCAAACCAGATAATAAAATATTTTGACGAAAATCCGAAGGCTGGCGGACTCTATGCCCTCCTCCCGTTGGTGTTTAATTACTTCCAAAACTTGATGTTGGCACATTATTGTCCACAAAAAGGCAGTCAGGAGGCGCTGGCAGGGTGGTTGGATATGAAATCTCCATGGGGTGCCAGAGACTACCTGACGGGTATGAAAAATTACTCTGGAATGAAAGTGATGCAGATTATCGGTAAGATACGCGAAATTGATGCCAAAAGTAAGGGTCTGGACAACCCAAATACCCCCGCTGGTGAGCTCATGAGGGAGTTAATTTTCTTTATATTCCACTAATTTTATCCCCTTTTTTCTCTCTTTGCTAATTTTTGCCATACATAAAATTTTGGCTTCAAATGCCTATCTGTACTGGCATTTGGCCGAAAAATAACGCCTCATAATTCGCGAATTTTTGTGTTTCTTGGCACTCGTTCAGAATTTGCTGAAAACGAAAAAATCGATGCTTTTTCAAAGGTAAAAATTTAGGTTTAATAATTTTTATGATTTAAATAGGCGAATTTTAAAACCCAAATCAATTTAGAGTAATGACATAATTTACAATTACAAGACCATTATTTATAATTTGTAGATATAAATCAGAATATCCAAATTTGAATTCAAAAACACAAACATGCCAATTTAAATTTGCATATACATACATATACAAAACGTTTTATGGCTAGTAAATAGCAGAAAATCAATAATTTGCATACCTTTATTAACATTAAATGCATACTTTAATGTCACATATTCGTTTCTTTTTATGTATAGCGAGCAATACTGCTGCTATTATTCGTAAATATCTCATTTATACCCAATTATTTATGTCTATTTTCTTTAGATATTCTTAATATGTAAATTTCGAGAATTTCTTTAGGTTTGTAATTCTAAAGCATACTTTACATTTTTGCCGATATATTCTTTTGAATTTTAAATTTGATTTTTAAATTTTACATCTCAAAATTTTCTTTAGATTTCTTGCATATGTCAAAATAAAGCTTTACCTTTGTAAAATCAAAATAAAATGGCATTTTGCCCCTATTTTTTAGTAACATGGACATAAAAGATCGCATCAGACTCATCATGGAGGACCAGCATATGACCCAACAGGTGTTTGCCGACTACCTGCAACAGTCACCCGCTACCCTCTCTAGCATTTTCAATGGACGTACCCGTCCGACCCTGAATATCGTTGAAGCCATAAAAACGAAAATTCCTGACATTAGTACTGAGTGGTTGCTTTGGGGGACCGGAGATATGCATATTACCCACCCTACAGAGCAGGAAGAGGGTCTTTTGGATGCTTCTGAACAACCTGTAAGTGCGTCAGATCAGATGTTGAATTTTGATCAACCTTCTCTATTTTCACCTCAAAATGTTGCTCAACCGACTAGTTTTAGACAGAGTGTAAAAAGTACACACCCCGAAATTGCTCGTGAAGAAATCAAAATAATTGACAAACAGCCCCGTAAAGTCACAGAAATCCGTGTTTATTACGACGATCAGACCTACGAAACCTTTGTTCCCGCTAAAAAATAGCATCTTTTTTCACGTAAAATCATAATTTTCTGATATAGTTTCTTCTTTTCGTCACCAACTATTTGTGAAAACACTTGGTTGGTGGCTTTTTTTTTAGTACTTTTGCATGCAAATTATGAAAAAGTATATCCTTGATTTAAAAGTTAAGGCTGTAGAAAGCCTGAGCGAAAAGCATGTTTTGTTGCGTCTGACGGACGAAAAATCCCTGCCAGAGATGTTGCCTGGTCAGTTTGTGGAGGTTCGCGTTGATGGTTCATCGACGACCTTCCTGCGTCGCCCTATCTCTATCAACTTTGTGGATTACAAAGAGAACGAACTTTGGCTGATGGTGGCTATGGTGGGCGACGGAACACGCCAGTTAGGCTGCCTGCAGGAAGACGATGTGGTGAATTGTGTATTACCATTGGGTAATGGCTTTACCATTCAGGGCGGGGAACCCGCTTTGTGCAAGGTCTTGCTTGTTGGTGGTGGCGTAGGCGTGGCCCCATTGCTTTATTTGGGGGCTGAGCTCAAGCAGCAGGGGTGTGATGTTACCTTTTTATTGGGTGGCCGCAGTGCGAAGGATGTGCTGGAGTTGGACTTATTTAATAAGTACGGGCGCGTGTGCGTAACGACAGAGGACGGCACGATGGGTGAACAGGGCTTTGTGACCAACCATAGTGTGCTTACCGAGTCGTTCGACAAGATATTCACCTGCGGTCCGACGCCGATGATGAAGGCTGTGGCGCGTTATGCGAAGGAAAAGGACATCGACTGTGAGGCTTCGCTGGAGAACATGATGGCCTGCGGACTGGGTGCCTGTCTGTGTTGTGTTGAGAAGACGACAGAGGGTAATCTGTGTGTGTGCAAGGAAGGACCAGTATTTAATACAAAACGTTTGTTATGGCAGATTTAAGAGTCAATATAGGTGCACTGGCACTGAAAAACCCAGTGATGACGGCCAGTGGTACATTTGGCTATGGCGTTGAGTTTGAGGACTTTATAGACCTTGGCGGTTTGGGCGGCATTATTGTGAAAGGTACTACACTAAAACCTCGTGAGGGTAATGACTATCCCCGTATGGCAGAGACTGCCAGTGGTATGCTGAACTGTGTGGGACTGCAGAACAAGGGCGTAGATTATTTCTGTGAGCATATCTATCCACAGATTAAGGATATTGATACGAACATGATTGTCAACGTCAGCGGTTCGTCGCCGGAGGATTATGCGGAATGTGCCGCACGCATTGATGCGCTTGACAATATTCCAGCCATTGAACTGAATATCTCGTGTCCAAATGTGAAGGACGGCGGTATGGCCTTTGGGGTGACGTGTCAGGGGGCTTCGAGTGTGGTGAAAGCCGTACGTCAGGCCTATCATAAGACGCTGATAGTGAAGTTGTCACCCAACGTGACGGATATTGCTGAGATTGCTCGTGCTGTGGAGGCAGAGGGTGCTGACAGCGTGTCGCTCATCAATACGCTGATGGGTATGGCCATCGACATAGAACGTCGCAAAAAAGCACTTTCAATAGGCACTGGCGGACTTTCTGGCCCTGCTGTGAAACCCGTCGCCTTGCGTATGGTCTATCAGGTTGCTAAGGCCGTGAAAATACCTGTGGTAGGCTTGGGAGGCATCTCAACAGCACGTGATGCCATTGAATTCCTGATGGTTGGTGCTACGGCCATTGAGATTGGTACGGCCAACTTCCTGGATCCTGCGGTGACCATCAAGGTGAGAGACGGCATCAACGACTGGCTTGACCAGCACGGATGTCAAGATATCCACGAGATTATCGGATGTTTGGAGTAATAACTTTGACGAAAGACATAATTTAAGGGCGACCAAACGGTCGCCCTTAACCAACACAAAAACTAAACTAGACTTAACTAAAGCTTTTTCAGATTTTCACAAATCCTTAATTGCTTTTGCAAAGATAGTATAAATTCTTTAAACTGCAATTTTTTTTGTGATTTTTTTGCAATTAGATGCGAAAATCTTCATTTTTTTCCGATTTATAGACCAAATATGCGTCTAAAATGGTCATTGCAGTCATTGCTTCGACAATGGGAACCGCACGTGGTAACACGCACGCATCGTGACGTCCGCGAGCGGTGAGTGTAGTGGAGTTTCCGTGGATGTCTATCGTTTCTTGTTCGCGGAGTAGGGTAGCGACAGGTTTGAAAGCTACACGGAAGAAGATGTCTTGTCCGTTGGAGATGCCCCCCTGAATGCCTCCGCTGTGATTGGTCTTGGTGGTTACGGGGAAACCTTGCCCCGCTATAAACACGTCATTCTGTTCAGAACCACGTTGCGTGACAGCCGAGAAACCATCGCCATATTCAAAACCCTTTACTGCGTTGATGCTCAGCATGGCAGCGCCCAATTGTGCGTGAAGCTTACCGAATTCAGGCTCGCCAAGTCCTACGGGACAGCCCTTCACAACGCAAGTAATGACACCTCCGATGGTGTCACCTTCAGCCTTGACCCGCTGGATGAGTTCAATCATCTTTTCAGCCTTCTGCTGGTCAGGACAGCGCACAGCATTCGTCTCTGTCAGAGAGAGGTCGTAGCGGTGATAATCGCTGTCGAGTACAATGTTGCCAACCTGTGATGTGTAGGCCGTAATCTGGATACCCAATTGGCGCAAAACGAGTTTAGCCAAGGCACCTGCCACACATCGACTGATAGTGATGCGCGCTGAAGATCGTCCACCACCACGATGGTCACGAATGCCATACTTCTGTGTGTAGGTGAAGTCGGCATGAGAGGGCCGGAACACTTCCCGCATGTTGTCATAATCGTTGGAGTGCTGGTTCTCGTTGCGAACAATGAAACCAATGGGACAGCCTGTCGACTTGCCCTCGAAGATGCCACTGAGTAGTTCTACGCGATCTGCTTCGTTGCGTGCCGTCGTGATGCTGCTCTGACCTGGACGTCGGCGGTTCAGCTCCTGTTGGATGAAGTCCGTATCGATATCAATGCCTGCAGGCATGCCGTCGACAACGCCGCCAATGGCCTCGCCGTGGCTCTCACCAAAGGTGGTCAGACGAAAAATGGTTCCTGTAGTGTTCATGGGCTAAATGGGTCTAATAGGGTTTAAGGACGTGATTAGTGACAATGTCCACAACCGCAGCCATCGTGATGATGCTCGTGCTCGTGGTCGTGTCCGCAATCGCAGTCATCGTGTTCGCAACCGCCTCCGCAACCGTCACAGTGACCACCACAGCCACCTGTGAGGTGTTTCATCATATGATCTATCTCTTCCTTCGTGGCATCGCGGTTCTCCAGAACGGTTCCATCGAAGTAAAGTGTCTCTCCAGCCAGAGGGTGGTTGAGGTCCATCTTCACCTTGTCCTCGCTGATTTCCAACACACGACCGTTGAAACGCTCGCCTTGTTCATTCTGCAGGGGAACGATAGCGTCCTGATAGATATGCTCATGGTCGAAATGTCCGTTGATACAAAACATCTCACGGTCGAGATCTAGAACGAGTTCGTCATGATATTCGCCATATCCTTCTTCTTTGCTCAACGTAATCTGGAAATTCTGGCCTTTCTCGGTAGCAATCATCTGCTCCTCAAACTTATCGAGAGCAAAGCCAAAACCTGTAATGAATGAGAAGGGGCGCTCGGCAGTAGCCTCTTCAATGAGTTCTTTTCCGTTGTCACCGTCAACATACAGCTTGTATGAGGCGGCAATGTACTTGTTTGTCTTGTTGTCCATATACCTTATTATATATTATTCTTTTCTTTCAGAGCGCAAAGGTAATGTAAAATGCTGGAATTGCCAAAGAAAAAGCATGAAATTTGATGCAAATCAATGAATGTTAGGTTTTGTTGATATGAGTCAAAAATATCGCTGTGTGCGCAAACAATTCTGTCTTTTTCTTGTTTTGTATGAAAAAACGCCTTACCTTTGCATCGTCAAACAAGACAAAAGGATAACATTAAAGGTAAAAATTAAAGATTAAGAAAGGGTAACAAAATGAAAAAGATTGTATTGACAATGGTTGCTCTTATGAGCATGACAATGACTTTTGCAGAGAACGAAGGTATGAACACTACTGAGGCATACAACATGACCGTCAATATGAAGATGCTGGCACGCACCTTGAATCTGTCGCAGGATCAGGTAGAGAGTGTTACTGAGGTTCACAAGACTTTCTCTTCAGAGATGGTTTTCGCTGCACAGTATGGCAAGGAAGAGCGTTCGAAGATGGTAGAAAAGGCTGTCAATAAGGACTTGGCCTATATGAACTACATTCTGAACAAGGATCAGTATCGCAAATATGTGATGTTGCTGAACACAACGCTCGTAAACCGTGGTTTGAAGTAAGTGTGATAGATAGTTAGTTAGTAGTATTAATGTTATGAAAAGGGATGGGGCATTGCCGTGGTGGCAATGCCTCTTTCTTTTGTTTTATGGCAAATTATTTGGCTGTAAGCGAAAAAAGTGCTAATTTTGCGGTTGGAAAACAATCCATGATGAGAAAACTAACTGATATACGATAAGATGAAACAGATAAGAATCGTGTTGTTGGCACTTGTGGCTGCCATTCTGGTTGGCTGTGGTACGTCCTCGACAGTGCCCATTACTGGTAGAAAACGTACGCTGATGGTGTCTGATGAACAGGTGCTGAGCTTGTCGAACCAACAGTACCAGGAGTATATGCAGACAGCCAAGCCCTCAACGAATGCCGCTAATACCGCAATGGTCAAGAGGGTGGGGCAGAATCTGGCCAATGCTGTTGTGACATATCTCAACGCTAATAACCTCGGTAGTGAGGTTTCACAATATAAGTGGGAGTTCAATCTGGTGCAAGACCAGCAAGTTAACGCCTTCTGTATGCCTGGTGGAAAGATTGTCGTCTACGAGGGTTTATTGCCTGTCACGAGGGACGAAACGTCGCTGGCCATCGTCCTGGGGCATGAGATTGCCCATGCTGTCGCCAAGCATTCTGCTGAACAGATGTCGACTGCCATCAAACAGCAGTATGGCGCTCAGGCACTGGGCGTACTGATGGCTGGCGCTGGTGCAAGCAGTGGTTTGCAACAGGTGGCAGGAACGGTCTTCGGACTGGGTGCTCAGGGAGCTAGTGCGAAGTATTCGCGCGATCATGAGAGCGAGGCCGACCATCTGGGCATCATCTTTGCCGCTATGGCTGGTTATGATCCTGATGCAGCCGTAAACTTCTGGCAACGCATGTCACAGGCTACGGGCGGCGGTTCAACCTCGTGGTTGAGCACGCACCCCAGTGATGCCACGCGTATCAAGCAGATTCAGGGTTGGTTGCCTGAAGCTAGAAAGTATTATAAGGGTAGTAAGACTATTGTGGGAAATAATGCGAACATGAAGACTATCCATATCTCCAGTAAGAATAATAACAAAAAGAAGAAATAAATGATGAGAAAAGTTTTTTTGAGCCTGTCGCTGATGATGACTATGAGTTTGTCGGCACAGCAGAAACAAGGGGGAATAAGTCCGCAGATGCTGCAACAGATAGAACAGCAGAATGCGCCTACGGCCTCTGACCGTGCCCTGCGCAATGCGTTGGCCGCCAATGCTATCGACAATCTGGCACAGAACCGTCAGAATGCTGGTGCACTGGATACCTATTTCAGTGTGGAAACCAAAAAGCAGTCGATAACCGATCAGAAGTCGAGTGGACGCTGTTGGATGTTCAGTGGCTTGAATGTGTTGCGTGCCAATTTCGCCCAGCGTACCGACTCGCTCAGCGTGTTGTTCTCCCAGGACTACTTGTTCTTCTGGGACCAGTTAGAGAAAGCAAACCTGATGCTACAGGGGGTTATTGATACAGGTAACAAACCCATTGACGACCAGCGTGTACAATTCTTCTTTCACTATCCGTTGAACGATGGTGGCACGTTCTGTGGTGTTGCTGACTTGGCTGAGAAATACGGTCTGGTACCTGCTGATGTACAGCCTGAGACGTATTCGGCTGATAATACGTCGAAGATGTCGAGTATCATCAAGTCGAAACTCCGTGAACAGGGTTTGGAGCTTCGTAAAATGGTGGCAGAGGGTAAGAAGGCTAAGGCCATTGAACAACGCAAGACGCAGATGCTTAGCGAGATATACCACATGCTGACCATCACATTGGGTGAGCCTATCAAGGAATTTACCTATGCTTTCAAGAACAAAGACGGCAAGGCCCTTACATCTGCTAAGAAATATACGCCCAAGTCGTTCTATGAAGAGACGGTGGGTGGTAAGCTGAATGGTACTTTCATTATGGTGATGAACGACCCACGTCGTGAGTACTATAAGACCTACGAGGTGGAGTACGACCGTCATGTCTATGATGGACATAACTGGAAGTATCTGAACCTGCCGATGGAGGAGATAGAACAGCTGGCCATTGCCTCACTGAAGGATGGTTGCAAACTCTATAGCAGCTATGACGTTGGCAAGCAGCTGGACAGGAAACGCGGCTATTGCGACTTGGAGAACTTCGACTATGAGTCACTGTTCAATACCACGTTCAACATGACCAAGGCTGAGCGCATCTCTACGTTTGATAGTGGTTCCACACACGCTATGACACTCTGTGCTGTTGACCTCGATGCCAATGGCCAGCCCCTGAAGTGGAAGGTGGAGAACTCGTGGGGTGGCAGCTGGGGACAGCAGGGCTGTCTCATCATGTCGGCACGCTGGTTCCGTGAGT
>JAEEGG010011443.1_pt1 | contig 19343 bp, 12 predicted proteins | sample 9134161 | NCBI WGS metagenome assembly JAEEGG01 (sample SAMN16246543, study PRJNA631951) | gut metagenome | biome: gut microbiome; feature: rumen; material: CR-attached | host: Bos | place: Iran: Karaj | collected 2018-10 | reverse complement strand
TAAACTTTAAACTCAATACTAATAACCAGGATTCTGCTTCAGTTCGAACTCAGTGCCCTTAGTGGCATCGATCTCTGCCTGTGGAATGGCAACGTACTTATTAGTTTCCTTCCAGTCGCGAGAGGTATTCAAACCAGGAACATTGTCAACGTGCAGCACGTTGGTGATTCCCCAGCGCACGATGTCATAGTAGCGGTGTCCCTCACCTACGAACTCCAGGTGATTCTCCTTCTGGATATTCTCCATTGTCAGAGGTACACGGTGATCCTGATCACCAAATGCACGATCGCGCACCTGATTCAGACAGTCTACACCACTTACACCATCCACATCACCAGTGGTGAGTGTCAGCTCAGCATAGGCGAGCAATGTCTCAGCATAGCGGAAGATACGGAGGTTGTTACACCAGTTCAGGTCACCAGTACCTGTGGGCTTGTGATAGCTTGTGCGGGCTGCATACTTACCCAGCCAGAGACCTGTATCCTGGAAACGAAGCACGTAGCTGGCACCCCATGCGGTGGTGTTCTTGTCACCAACATTACCACCGGTACCATCACCACGGAGGTCACGGATTGATGCATCACGGCGCTGGTCACCATTCTCAAACATATCGTAGGCCTCAGGACGTACGGGACCGAATCCCCATCCGCCTTCAAATCCTGAATCACCACCCAGACCGTTGGGAGAGATGTATGAGGGCAGGTTGGTACCACCACTGTTCCATGATGTACCCCAGTCCTTAGTAAGTGGCAAGAGGTTGGCCTCGAAGATTGACTCACTGCAGAACTCGTTAGGCTGCAGCCACATAGCTTCATAATCGGACATCAGAGAGAACTTGCCGCTCTTGATGATGGCAGCCAAGCCCTTAGCGACTTCCTGATACTTAGCCTGATCCTTCTGATACATTACGACACGAGCCTTCAGCATATAGGCAGCAGCAAGGCTGGCACGACCATTATTAACACCATCATTGGTATTCATCTCAGCATCTGTGAAATTCTCGATAGAACCATCTACGTCCTTGATGATCTGAGCATAAACCTCATCGGGAGACAGCTGACGGCATACATAGGGAGGCTCGAAGAGTGTCTCTTGGAAAGGTACAGCACCGAAGCTGCGCCAAAGCATATAGAGATAGTAAGCGCGCAGGAAAAGTCCCTCGGCCTTGTACTTCTTAATCAGGGCAACCTCTGCGGGGTTGTCGGTAGTGGCTGTTTCCACCAGTCCGAGTGCACTGTTCACACGAGTAATACCTGAGGTGTAGATATTCCAAGTACCGCTCAGTGTCAGGTTACCACTGGTATTGAACATAGATACAGCCAGGTTCATACCATTCATACCGTCGTTGGCGTCACCACCACCCTTCCAGATATCATCCGACTGGATGTCACCGATGTAGGCAGAAGACTCGTAAGAGCCGTTAGCGTATGAGTCAAACATCAGGATCTGGTAAGAGGCAGCCAGACCAGAATTAATATTCAGAGGGTCACCGGTAGCTCCGGAAGCACCCTGTGTAGTCGGTTCAGGCTCCAGGAAAGAGTCGCCACACGACGTTAGCACCATGCCTGATGACAAGACCGCTACTGCGATATATAATTTAAGATTTTTCATTGTCGTATATATTTATGTGATTAGAATGTAACGTTAGCACCAACTGTGATAGTACGTGACTGTGGGTAAATACCCTTATCGACACCGAGTGTGGTGTAGCCACCAGAGGCAAGTTCAGGATCGAAGCCCTCGTAACGTGTGATGGTGAAGAGGTTCTCTGCACCAACATATACGCGCAGGCGCTGAATAGAAGCATGGCGTGTGAGGTGCTGAGGAAGTGTGTAGCCAATCTGAGCGTTCTTCAGACGGAGGTAAGAACCATTGTGGATATAGATATCCGATGATTTCCAGTTACCGTTAGGATTGGCTGAGGTCATACGAGGAACTGAATTAGAAGTTCCCTCACCATGCCAGCGATCCATGATCCATGAAGGACGGTTCATTGCGGGAACGTCACCACGCTGTGCAAAGTCGAATACATCGTTACCGATGGTGCCCTGCCAAGCCATACTCAGGTCGAAGCCCTTCCACTCAGCACCGAGAGAGAAACCGAAGGTCCAGTCGGGCATACCCTTACCAATCTTGGTACGATCCTCGTCTGTGATTCTACCGTCACCATTGAAGTCTACGAAACGTACGTCACCAGGCTGTGCAGAGGGCTGCAACTTCTCGCCCTGAGCATTCACGTAACTATCAACCTCTTGCTGGTTCTGGAAGAGGCCATTGGTCTTGTAACCATAGAAGTAAGGCCAAACCTCGCCATTCTTAGCGTGTACATAATCACCAACACCTGATGCACCAGCACTCTCGTAGTTCTGCTCACCTGAAGCGTTACCAAGTTCAACCAGCTTGTTCTTAGCGTAAGAAGCATTGGCACTGAACCAGTATGAGAAGTCCTTGATACTGTCTTTCCAGCCAAGTTCGAACTCAAGACCCCAGTTCTCCATTGTTCCGAGGTTACCGTAAGGCTTAGACTGTCCGATATAGGTAGGAACGTTCAGCTCGAAGAGCATATCTGTAGTCTTCTTAAAGTAGTAGTCGAAGCCGAAATTCAGACGGCTGCTGAAGAAACGCATATCAACACCGATGTCAGTCTGAGTAGAAGTCTCCCACTTGATATCGGGATTAGCTGCACGGGCAGGTGATGTTCCATAGACCATCTTACCAGCCTCCACACCAGGCTGTGTGGGATCAGGGTTCACAACGTAGCTACCACCGAAATAATAGTTCTGACCACCATTCATCAAGGCACGATAGGTGAAGTTAGGAATGGCCTCGTTACCATTCTGTCCCCAAGAGAAACGCAACTTCAGGACATCCCACCAACTGGGCTTAGCTTTCTGCAAGTATGGCTCATTCCAAACGTTCCATCCAAGAGAGAATGAAGGGAAGGTACCCCACTTGTGGTTAGGGCCGAAGTGAGAAGAACCGTCACGACGCATGGTAAACTGCACCATATAACGCTCAGCAAAGTTGTAGTCGATACGGCCGAAGTAAGAGGCCAGAGAGGTGTGGGTCACACCACCATTACCACCCCATAAAGAAGACTCTGTCTCAGGAGCGATAGCAGAATCGATATGTGCATGGATAGGATTGTGGTCGAACAACTGAGAATCCCTACCACCGAGATTGCGTGACTCATAGCGTGAAGCTGACTGTCCCAGTACGATTGAGAGGTTATGAGCTTCGCCAAATGTCTTGTTGTATGTGAAGTAGTTCTCAGTTTGCCAACGCATGCCACGATTCATCTCACTCTGTACCCAGCTCTGATCTGTGTGGGTCATCGTGCCAAGGAAATCCTCGTAGCCATAGCCATCGTAGCCCCAGAAAGCGAGGTCAACGCCATAGCTGGTACGGAACTTCAGTCCAGGAAGGATATCGAGTTCAGCGTAGAATGAACCTACGATCTTATCAGAATTGTTCTTGCCAGAATTGGGGCGATTCAGCTGAGCCAGTGGGTTTGTGAGCTCCTGGAATCCTGCAGGTGGCAGAGAGAATACGCGACCGTCCTTGGTTACTGCATTGGGATGTTCAGCCAGAATCTGAGCACCCTCTTCCTCTGTAGCATAAGGAGCAACCAGCGGAGAGAATGAAATGGCACTACCCAGGATTGAACCGTACTCAGAGTTGGCCTCAATAGAAGTAGATGTATCACGTGTGTAACCAATGTTCACACCCACCTTCAACTTATTCAGGAAGTTGCGGTCTGTAGCCTCAAATACGGTGTAGGTAGAATTGGTACGTGCGCTGAAACGCTCGTAGTTTGAACGGCCATAGTTACCACCTACGATACCTTCCTGCTTGAAGTAACCAACAGAGAGGAAGTAGGTCATCTTATCGTTACCACCGTTGATGCTCAACTGATGCTGCTGTACAGGAGCATTGTAGTTGAAGGTCTCATCCTGCCAGTCTGTATCAGGACCATTGTAGTTATGGATGAAGTCGGCTGAATAGCGAGGAGCATTACCATCGTTCACCTGTGCCTCGTTCATGATTGTCATATACTCCTTAGCATTCAGCACAGCCTTCTTCTTCCAAGGATTCTGCCAACCAAAGCTGAAGTCATAGTTGACGTTGGTCTTACCTGACTTACCGCTCTTCGTAGTAACGAGTACAACACCATTGGCAGCACGCGAACCGTAGATAGCTGCAGAAGCGGCATCCTTCAGAATTTCAACAGACTCGATATCTGTCGGGTTCAGGTAGTTGATACCACCACCAACTTGCATACCATCGACAATGTAAAGGGGCTCAGAGCTGTTTACTGATCCGATACCACGAATACGAACCTTAGAATCTGAGTTTGGCTGACCAGAAGACTGTGTGATCTGTACGCCGCTGACCTTACCTTTCAGAGCATCCTCAATACGTGAGGGCTTCATCAGGTTCAGGTCGTCACCGTTTACCTTACTGATGGCTGCGGTAACAACACTCTTCTTCTGAACACCATAACCGATTACAACCACATCCTGGAGAGTCTGAGCGTCTTCCTTCAGTGAGATGGTCATACCATTGCGGGCATTCACCTCGCGAGTGGTGTAACCGATATAACTAATAATAATAGGTGTACCCTCATTCACCTTCAAGGCAAACTTACCATCAAAGTCGGTGATGGTTCCATTCTGAGGGTTACCCTTCTCTACGATCGACGCACCGATAATAGGTTCGCCCTGATCGTCAGTCACAGTGCCCTGAATTCCTAAGAACTCTTGGGCCCAAGATGCCATTGACACCATGAGTGCCAGTAACATCGTCATTAACCTGCTTTTTTTCATACGTTTTTGTTTTATTATTGTTAATTGAAAGTTAGAATTTACCCTTTCAAGGATTCTGGTGCAAAATTAGACAAAAAAGGCATCCAAAATTCGCTGATTAAATCAGAAAGTGGACGAATACGAATTCAAAATTTATACAAAACGTTGTTTTTCAGGTGCTTAAAGAAAGGGCGTCTCAAAAAAAAAGTGGACGAAATATAGAGGTGTAAAAAATACATTTGTAATACTTTCTTTGCGTTTTTCATGCTTTTGATGATGTATTTGGATGGAAAACTCCTTAATTCATGACGAATCACCACACAGAGCGTCATGAATTAAGGAGTGCTTCTTCAGGCCTTTTGACTGGTGCCAGGAACAACGAGTCCAAAGCCGTAAAGACCAACGATGATGTAGCAAAGCATAGGGATGACAAATGGGATGACAAGGTTCGTAGCATCGGCAATGACACCGACGAGCAGGAAGCCACAACCTCCTACGGGGGTCATCATCAGGATGGAGGAAGCTGTCTTTGTGAGCGAACCCAGTCCACGCAGTGCCAAAGAGAAGATGGTGGGGAACATGACGGCCTCGAAAAGATAAATAGCCAACAGCCCAATCATAGAATACTCACCAAAGTTCATCAAGACGACCAAAGTGGACAAGACACATCCACAACCACAGACAAGTAGCATCACCTCTGGACGTATGTAACGCATGATGAAACTACCACCAAAACGCCCCACCATGAAGAATCCAAGAGCACCCGTAAGTACAATTGAGGCCATATTGTCATCCATCCACCCCTGCCCTGTAACGTAGTTGATGAAGTAGCTGTTGATGGAAATCTCAGCCACCTCATACGCCAACAGGGCTACCACGCCAAAGACGAAGAACTTGTGCTGCCACACCTTGCGCAAAGGCTCACGTCCATATTTCGATGTCTCGTCAAGACCATCTTCATGTTTGATCTCAGGCAAGCTGACACGTGAAAATATGGCAGCAATGACAAGCACCACGATGCCAAGGATGACATAAGGCGTGGCCACACTTCCGCCCTCTCCACTGAAAAGGAACTGTCCAACAGCGAAAGTTGCGAAGAGACAGCCCATGCCATTGAACGACTGAGAGAGATTCAGACGACTGGAAGCAGTTTCCTTGGGACCAAGTTCTGTGACATAGGGATTAGCTGCGGTCTCTAAGAACACCAATCCAACACTGATAATAAACAGAGCAAAAAGGAAGGCGTCGAGTGTACCTGCTTCAGTGCAAGGCACAAAGAGCAGTGAGCCAATGCCAAAGAGCAGCAGACCAAAGACCACACCTCGTCGGTAGCCAAAACGATTGATAAAGAGACCAGCAGGTATAGCCATCAGAAAATAGCCGAGATAGGTGGTGACCTGGATCATCGACGACTCTGTGATGGAGATATGCATCTCGTTTTGGAAGTGCTTGTTAAGCACATCGAGGATGGCTCTGGCGAAGCCCCAGAGGAAGAAAAGGGTGGTTATCAGTATAAACGGCACCAAATATTGATTGGTGCCGTTTTTAACATGGTTACTTCTCATTCGTATCAATCAGTTTCCAAATTCCTGCTGCGCAAGCACCTCCCACAAACGGACCGACAATGAAAATCCACAAATTAGCGAGAGCTGTTCCTCCCTGGAAAATGGCTGGTGCCAAAGAGCGTGCAGGGTTAACGGATGTTCCTGTGTAACGGATACAAACCAGATGAACAAGAATCAGCGACAAGCCGATAGCCAGACCTGCGAAATTATTGGTAGCGCCATTGGTCTTAGCTGTTGCACCAAGCACGACAAGTACAAATACACAGGTGAAGATGATCTCTGCAAGCAGACCACCCAGTACAGATACATTTGCCTGAAGGTCATTAGCACCAGTACCCTCAAGACCTGGCACATTCTCAGTGAGCACATAAAGCAACAAAGAGCCGATGAAAGCGCCAATCACCTGGAACAGCATATACATGCCACAATCCTTGGCATTCATACGACCGCTGAGAAAACAACCCAGAGTGATGGCGGGGTTGATGTGGCAACCACTAATACCTCCAATCGTGTAAGCCATTGCCACAACAGACAGTCCAAAGGCGAAAGCCGTTCCTACGACTGCAGGAATGTTGTTGATTGGATCACATCCTAAACTTACTGCGACGCCGCAGCCCATCAATACGAGCACCATCGTGCCTACCATTTCTGCTAAATACTTTTTCATAATGAATCTTTTTAATGGTTTATTGATAATGTTAAATGATTAAATACGTTCATTTTACTTTGGCAGCTCTGCATCAAGCTGTTCGACTGCCCCTGAGATTGGGTGAAGAGTGAGATGCGTCGTGTAGCGCTTATTAAAGAGAGCACCACTGAGCAATTCGACATGTCCGAACTGTCCTGCAGGGAAATCATCGGAAACCAGATCCTGACGGCCGTCTGAAACGGAAACACGCATCTTTCCAGGAATATTGACATAGATGCCAGACATCTGCTTGTTCTTTTTCTTTGGATCTACAGGCTCCGCAGGAGGAACTGTCTTCAGGTCCTTCACTATAATATAATAAGGTGTACCTGCGAGATCGTCGTTATCAAGCAGTCCGAGTTTCTGAGAGAATCGGAAAAGCACATCGTGCTGGATATCACCGTCAGGCACAATTGTGAAGGTATATTCTGCAGTATCCTTGCTGACTGTACCAACAAACAAGGACGTCAGTACCTGATTTTGCAGGTCAAGTTGATTGAGCATCAAGCGAAGTTGCTCACCATCCTTGGGCATATTATCAGCCTGCCCTCGCACCAACAGATTGCGACTCTCACGGATCTCATAGATATCCTGAGCCGTAAGTTCGGCCATCTTTGCAGTACTGCCTGCAGAGAGTATCTCCTCGCTCATAAAACTGCGTGGAGCAGGCAGAGGCACATGAGGGGCTTGGACAAAATGTTGGATATCAGCTTTTCTTGTTGGTTCGGTATTGATGGCCAACAATACGCCATCGTCGGAGAGACGTACATTTGAAGCTGCTGTTTTGGGATCAAACTTCACCGCATAGCGCTTGGCTGTATCGGCTATTGCAACAGGTTGTTGCACAATACTGACAATCCGGTAACCTACAGAGGGTTCGAGGGATACATCGCGCATACGCAGAAAGCGCTCGGCATAGCGAGCGAACTCACCAGGCTGGTAAGAACTCTTCTCAACCAACAAAGTAACACTGACAGCTGTTTTGGGAAGGAAGTAAACAGCTCCCTCGCTCGTGACACCTGGCTGATAGGGGCTAAGCGCAGTCTGAGCACTCAACGGTAAGAAGGTAAGAAGGTAAAAAGGCAAAACCTTTACCCACCTTGATACACGGATTATATTTCTTATCTTCATTTTACTATCTTACTTTTAACCTTGAAGTCATTCGTTTAATCTTTTAAAAGCACGAGGCAGATACTGGATGAGGTCGCTGGCGATAACACTTTCCTCGCCCAACTCTCGAGCAGCAATGTCGCCTGCCAGCCCGTGGAGATAGATTCCTACGATACAAGCATCCTCTTGCTTATAACCTCTGGCCAGCAGACCAGTGATGATCCCCGTGAGCACATCACCGCTACCAGCCGTAGCCATTCCAGCATTACCTGTGGTGTTGAAGATAATATGACCATCAGGCAGACATAGCGACGTATGATGTCCCTTAAGCACAATATAGGCCTGCAGGCGCTGAGCCAGGTCGCGGGCCTTCATAAGGCGCTCGTAACTATCGGTAGAACGTCCTGCCAGACGATCGAACTCTTTAGGATGTGGGGTCATAATCAGGTCTTTCGGCAACTGCTGCAACCAAGCGGGATGGTTAGATAGCACGTTGATCGCATCAGCATCGACCACTAAAGGACATTGTGTACGGCGCAACTGAGCGATGACAGCGATAGCAGTCTGCTCACTGGTTCCCAAACCCGGACCAATACCCACTGCATTGAAGTCCTCTGTGTCAACAGCCTCAGAGAAAATAGTTTCCTCACGGTCGAACTGAATGACTGCTTCAGGAACGCTGATTTGTAAGAGCAGACTATTTTGTCTTGGCGTATGGGTGGTGCACTTTCCAGCCCCTACCCTGAGACATGCCTTTGTTGCCAATACAGAGGCCCCTCCCATTCCATAACTGCCAGCAATTATGAGGGCATTGCCCATCTTTCCTTTATGGGCAAAGGGGTCACGACGCAACAATCTCGGACGTATATCATTCTCTTCAAGCAGCGTATAGTTAGCATCCGTTTTCGCAATGCCTTCCTGACTAAGTCGTATATCGAGTACCTTCAAACGCCCAATGAAAATCTGTGACTCAGCAAACAAGAAGGACAATTTGGGCAACTGGAGGGTCAGAGTCAAATCTGCACGGATAATATTTGCTCGAATATTATAGGTATTGTCCTCTGTCATGAGACCAGAAGGCATATCAATGCTTACGACCTGAGCCGAGGAAGCGTTGATATACTTCACCAATGAAGCGAAACCGCCTGCAAGAGGCTTGTTAAGACCTGAACCGAAAAGGCCATCGACGACAAGCATACCAGCCTCGAGCTGAGGAGGTTCAAACTCTTGTATTACCTCTATGAAAGCTTTGGGCTTCTTGTCGAGCAGCCGCTGACGGTTGATGCTACAATCAGCCGACAAATGGCCTGTGATATTAAAAAGGTATGCAGAAACATCGTAATTCCTGTCGCAGAGCATTCTGGCAACAGCCAAGGCGTCGCCACCATTATTGCCTGGACCTGCGAAAACAACAACACGCGTAGCACTGTTCCATTCGTCGGTTATGGCTTGGGTCAGGGCTTTTGCTGCACGTTCCATCAGATCAATGCTCTTGATGGGCTCATGCTCTATAGTAAAACGATCCAATTCACGGATCTGAGCGCTCGTAAATATCTTCATTGGTGCAAAAATACGAAAAATATGCTAATGAATGTACGAGTTTGCGGATTTTTTTGTAAATTTGCACAAATTTTTAACTCTTTCAGTGTATGAGCATCGTCAAAATCAAGGACAAAACGTTTAAAACGTCAATAACTGAGGACGTGATAAAAGCTCGCGTCAAGGAGGTTGCACAACAGATCAGCAAGGACATGGCAGGCAAAACGCCACTCTTCCTTGGTGTACTTAACGGCTCATTTATCTTCGCGGCAGACCTCATGCGCGAGATGACCATTCCCTGCGAAATCTCGTTTGTAAAACTCGCCTCATATCAGGGTACGACTTCGACAGGAAAGATCAAAGAAGTATTAGGCATCAACGAAGACTTAACAGGACGGACTGTGATCATTGTGGAAGATATCGTGGAGAGTGGACAGACCATGAAACGCATGATTGAATCGCTTGGCACGAGGAATCCTGCCTCTGTACACATCTGTACCCTATTCTTTAAGCCCGAGAAACTGCAGGAAGAGTTGCAGCTTGATTACGTAGCTTTCAGCATTCCTGACGACTTCATCGTTGGCTACGGACTTGATTACGACCATCAGGGACGTGAGCTGAAAGACATCTATACGATTGTAAAAGATTAATAACAACAAAAAACAGGATAATGAAGAATATTGTAATTTTCGGTGCTCCAGGCTCAGGCAAAGGCACACAAAGCGACATGATGATCGAGAAGTACGGACTGAACCATATCTCTACTGGAGATGTGCTACGTGCTGAAATCAAAAAAGGAACAGAGTTGGGAAAAACAGCTGCCAGTTTCATCGACAACGGACAGCTGATACCTGATGACTTGATGGTAAATATCCTCGCCTCTGTATATGACTCTTTTGGAGACCACAAGGGGGTGATTTTCGACGGATTTCCTCGTACTATCCCCCAGGCAGAGGCCTTGAAGAAGATGCTTGATGAACGCGGCGACAAGGTGGCTGCGATGATTGAACTCGATGTGCCAGAGGACGAATTGATGAAGCGTCTGATACTGCGTGGACAGCAGAGCGGACGTGCAGATGACAACGAGGAGACCATCAAGAAGCGCCTGGTAGTCTATCACTCTCAGACCCAGCCACTTATCGAGTGGTACAAGAAAGAAGGCATACACTATCATATCAATGGTTTAGGCGACCTCGACCGCATTTTTGCAGACATCAGCGAGGTGATTGATAAGATCTAGGCAATCCTATACATCAAATAAATATGGAGAGCAATTTTGTAGACTATGTGAAGATCTATTGCCGCTCAGGAAAGGGCGGCAAAGGCTCCATGCACCTACGACACGTAAAATACAACCCCAACGGCGGTCCAGATGGCGGCGACGGTGGCAAGGGCGGTAGCATCATCCTAAGAGGCAACCACAACTACTGGACACTGCTGCACTTGAAGTACGAACGCCATATCTTTGCTGAGCATGGAGGCAATGGCGGTCGTGACAAGTGTCATGGCACCGACGGCAAGGACGTGTATATTGACGTGCCCTGCGGAACGGTAGTCTACAATGCCGAGACGGGGAAATACGTCTGTGATGTCACCTACGACGGACAGGAGGTGATGCTACTGAAAGGTGGACGTGGAGGACTTGGAAATTTCCAGTTCCGCACTGCCACAAACCAGGCACCAAGATATGCACAGCCAGGTGAGCCGATGCAGGAGATGACCATCATCCTTGAATTAAAGCTGCTGGCTGATGTAGGACTCGTAGGCTTCCCCAATGCAGGCAAGTCGACACTTGTATCTGCCCTTTCAAATGCTCGTCCGAAGATTGCCAACTACCCCTTTACCACGATGGAGCCCTCCTTAGGCATTGTTGGCTACCGCGATGGGAAATCGTTTGTGATGGCCGACATCCCTGGCATTATCGAGGGAGCATCAGAAGGCAAGGGACTCGGACTGCGTTTCCTGCGACATATCGAGCGCAACTCACTGCTGCTCTTTATGGTACCTGGAGATACTGACGACATCAAGCGCGAATATGAAATCCTGCTGAACGAATTGAGACAATTCAACCCTGAGATGCTCGATAAGCATCGCGTACTGGCTGTTACGAAGTGTGACCTGCTCGACGAAGAACTTATTGAGATGCTTCGAGAGACACTGCCAGAGGATTTGCCTGTGGTTTTCATCTCGGCTGTGACAGGCTTCGGACTTGAAGAACTGAAAGATGTGCTCTGGCGCGAATTGAATGCTGAGAGCAACAAACTCGCCGTCATCACCTCTGAAGATACACTCGTACACCGTGATAAGGACATGAGTCGCTTTGCCCAGGAACTCGCTGAAGAAGGCGAGGACGAGGATATTGAATATATCGACGAGGAAGAGGTTGAAGACATAGAGGATCTCGACGACTTCGAATACGATGAAGAATACGAAAAAGAATGACCCCAGAACTTCACTATTACCACATTGCCGAGAATGTGACAGCATTCAGCACGACACGCCATGGAGGCTATAGTCAAGAGAGCTATGGCGAGCTAAACGTGAACCTCTATTGCGGCGATGCCCCAGAAGCCATCGCCAAGAACCGAAGGTTGCTTTGCAAGGAACTGGCTGTATCTGAAGACCACCTGATCATGCCCCATCAGGTACACGATACTGGGATCAGTCAGATCGGAAAGACATTTTTCCTGCTGTCAGAGGATATTCGTAAACAGGTACTGGAAGGCATCGATGCACTGATTACGAACATGAAGCACATCTGTATCGGAGTGTCGACAGCTGATTGCATACCTATTATTATATACGACCCTGAGCATCACGCTGCAGGTGTGGTGCACAGCGGCTGGCGAGGAACGGTAGCCAACATCACAGGGCGCGTAGTCACCTCTATGCAAAGGGCTTACCAATCTAATCCTGAGATACTGAAAGCCGTCATCGGACCTGGAATCTCCTTGAAGAACTTCGAGGTAGGCGATGAGGTCTACGAGGCATTCTCAGACGCAGGCTACCCTATGGAGCAAATCAGCCGTAAGGAACAGAAATGGCACATTGACCTGTGCGCATGCTGTCGCCTGCAACTGGAGGCAACGGGCATCAAAGCCGAGAATATCGAGGAAAGTGGCATCTGCACCTATGATGAAGTGGAAGATTACTTTTCTGCCAGAAGGTTGGGAATTGCCTCTGGACGCATACTGACCGGCATCGTACTAAAATAACATAGCGCAACAATTTTCACCGTTTTTAAAAAAAGTTGCCTTTTTATAACATTAATTCAAAATTAATTTTTATCTTTGCAGCGAAATAACAAAGGAGGGATTCGTCCCCCCCCTCATTCATTAATTAAAACAGTTCTAATTTTATGCAGAAAAGATTATTCTTTCTGGTTGCTATGTTGTTAACGATGTCGTTAACAGCCTTAGCACAGGTAACTACATCAAGTTTGGCTGGTAAGGTGACTCTCGACGATGCAAACGGCGAAGAAGTCATCGGTGCAACTATTCAGGCCATCCATGAGCCTTCAGGTACCCGTTATGCTGCAGTGACCAACACATCTGGTCGTTTCACCATTCAGGGTATGCGTACAGGAGGTCCGTACAATGTGACGGTTTCCTACATTGGATTCCAACCCAAGACGGTGAAGGGTGTAAACCTTCAGCTCGGTGAGACCTACAATCTGTCTGTATGGCTCTCAGAGGATGCTAATGAGTTGGCTGAGGTCGTTGTAAGCGGTAAGGCTTCGAAGTTTGCCGCTGAAAAGACTGGTGCCTCTACGAACATCAACAGTTCGCAGATTCAGAACCTGCCTACAGTAAGTCGTAGCATTACTGATGTAACACGTCTGTCTCCTTATGGTGGTAACGGCATGAGCTTCGCGGGATCTGACGGTCGTACTGCTAACTTCACAGTCGATGGTGCCAACTTCAACAACAACTTCGGTCTTAACGATAAGTTGCCTGGTGGTGGTAATCCTATCTCACTCGATGCTATCGAGGAGTTGCAGGTGGTTATTTCTCCGTATGACGTTCGCCAGACCAACTTCATCGGTGGTGGTGTGAACGCTATCACGAAGTCGGGTACTAACACCTTCAAGGCTAGTGCCTATGTTTACCACAGAAACGAGAATATGCGTGGCGACGCTATCGACCGCGAGCAGATAGCTGGTGCACGTGCTAAGGACAGTCAGACAACCTATGGTTTCACCTTTGGTGGTCCGATCATCAAGGATAAGCTGTTTGTCTTCGTTAACGGTGAAATGTCTAAGATTCCTACCATCGCTAACCGCTGGCAAGGTTCTGCAAACGGTGTTGGCGATGCCGATAATTACATCTCTCGCACGAAACTCTCTGACCTTCAGGCTATTTCAAATCACGTCCAGAGCAAGTACGGCTATGACACTGGTTCATGGACTGACTTCCCTGCTGATGAGAGCAACTACAAGATTCTGGCTCGTGTCGACTGGAACATCACGGACAAGCACCATCTGGCTCTGCGCTACAACTATACAAAAAATAATGTTTGGAATGCGCCTAACGCCACTTCTATGGACGGTGGTACACGTATGAGCGGCGCACGTACGTCTCAGTACTCTATGTCGTTTGCTAACGCCATGTACTCTGTGGAGAACATCGTGCACTCATTCTCAATCGACTTGAACAGCCGTTTTACAGAGAACCTCTCCAACCAGTTCCTGGCAACCTATTCTAAGCTCGATGATGTCCGTGGCACCAACTCTTCAGAGTTCCCCTTCGTCGACATCCTCGATGGTGGCGACAACAACTACATGGCCCTTGGTTATGAGCTGTTTACCTACAACAACGCTGTTCACAATACAATTTGGAACATCAAGGACGACATCACCTATTACATGGGTGCCCACAAGCTTACCGCAGGTATCATGTTCGAGCATCAGATGGCCGACAACCAGTACATGCGTAATGGTACAGGATACTATCGCTATAACAGCATGGAGGACTTCATCAACGGTGCAGCTCCTGAGATCTTCTGTCTGACCTATGGTTACGGTGGCGAGTCAAAGCCTGCAGCACGCGTACAGTTCAATCGTCCAGGTATCTATGCTCAAGACGACTGGAATATCACTGACAAGCTGAAGATGACACTCGGCCTCCGCGTTGATGGACTATTCTTCAACAATAAAGACCTGATGACCAATAAGGCCATCCTCGATATCGACTACAATGGCCGTCATATCGACACCGGTAAGTGGCCTGGCAACAGCGTGACCTTCTCTCCACGTTTCGGCTTTACCTACGACATCATTGGCGACAAGAGCCTGAAACTTCGTGGAGGTACTGGTCTCTTCTCTGGCCGTCTGCCTCTCGTATTCTTCACCAACATGCCTACCAACGGTGGTATGGTGCAGTATCAGGCACAGGTCAATGCAGCTAATGCCGCTAAGATGGGCTTCACGATGGATGAGTTCGCCGGTGGCATGATGACTGACATCGCAGCTATGAAGAACAAGCTGCAGTCACTGGGTTACCCCATGGACATCACACCTGAGAAGGGAGCCACTCCCTCATCAATCTGTGGCGTAGATCCCGATTTCAAGATGCCTCAGGTATGGAAGACCTCTCTGGCCGTTGACTATCAGCTGCCCGTATCCTTCCCATTCACCGCTACGATTGAGGGTATCTTCAATAAGACGCTCAACGGTGTGAGCATCTCTGACTGGAGTATTCCTAACGTGGGTGGATTCGCACGCTTCAATGGTGCAGACAACCGTCCTATTTATCCTGCAGGTTTCCGCACAGGTACCAAGGCATTCGTGCTCGAGAACACAAGTCGTGGTTACGGATGGTCGGGTAACGTGACGCTGACTGCACAGCCCGCTGAGTACATCAGCCTGATGGCAGCCTACACACACACCGTTTCTAAGGAGGTTACTGGTATGCCTGGTTCTGCTGCCGAGTCTGCTTTCACATACGTTCCCACCTCTGAGGGCCCGAACAACATCAAGTTGCACAACTCACAGTATGTAACACCTGACCGTATCGTTGCTTCTGCTACTGTCCATGACAAGTGTGGCAACCACTACAGCCTGATCTATGAGACTTGGCGAGGTGGCTACAACTACTCATACATGATGGTAAACGATATCAACAGCGACGGTTACAACTACGATGCCATCTATGTTCCTACAGACGCTGAGGTAGGTGTTGGCTCTGGCAATTTCCGTTTCGTATCTGAGAACGACAAGCAGCGTTTCATGGACTTTGTTCATCAGGACAGCTACCTGAAGAAACATCAGGGCGAATATGCTGAGGCTTACAGCGTTTACTCTCCATGGGTTCATCGCTTCGACTTCAGCTATAAGCACGACTTCAAGTTGAACATCTGCAAGGCCAAGCACACATTGCAGCTCAGTCTGGATGTCAAGAACCTGACGAACCTCTTCAAGTCAAGCTGGGGTGTGATGAAATATCTGAATCCAGCAATCGGCTCTGAGGCCCGTATCCTGAAGTACGAGGGTGTCGACGCTGATGGTTACCCAACCTTCTCTACACCTGCTGCCATCCACGGCAACACTGAGACATGGGTTCCCAACCACGCTATCGGCCAGTGCTGGTATGCTTCTATTGGTGTCAAGTATATGTTCAACTAATTTAAAGGTCAAGACAATATGAAACTGAAATATATTATTCCGTCTCTCATGGCCATCGTCGCAGCCGTATTTACAAGCTGCAACGACGATAAGAATCCTACTTATCTCCATGAGCTCCGCGTATCGCAGTCTTACGTATCGCTCAGCACCAGCGGTGGCTCTACCACTATTGATATTCAGGCAGCTGGCAGTTGGTCTGTATCTGGTGCCCCTGAGTGGCTGACCGTATCTCCTGCTTCCGGTAGCGGTAATGGCTCTATCTCCTTCTCTGCTGATGCAGCTGAGGGTCGCACTGCCGAGGTTATCATTTCAAGTGAGGGCCTGACACAGCGTATCAACGTCATCCAGGGCATCGCTACCGTTTCTACAGCTACTTGCGCAGAGGTTCTTGCTGGTCCTGACTCAAAGACCTATCGTGTAACTGGTGCCGTCACCAAGATTGCCAATACCACTTATGGCAACTGGTATATGAATGATGGTACTGGCGAGGTTTATATCTATGGTACACTCGACAAGAGCGGTGCTGAGAAGAATTTCGAGAGCCTTGGCATCGAGGTGGGCGACGAGGTAACCGTTGAGGGACCAAAGACTACCTATAACGGCACTGTAGAGCTCGTGAATGTCAGCGTGATTAAGATCAACAAGTCACTCATCAAGGTCGACTCTCTGACCATTAATGGTGCTGTTGCAAAAGAGATGCCTATCGAAGGCGGTGAGATCGTGGCTAACCTGACCTGCAAAGGTACAGGCGTGGCTGTCGAGATTCCTGCCGATGCACAGTCTTGGCTTGGTGTCATCAACTCTACCATCGGTGCCAATCCTATCGTCACCCTCCGTGCTTCTGCCAACGCAGGCGGTGAGCGCAGCGCTACCGTGACCTTCAAGACCACTGATGGCAAGAAGGAATATAGCGCACAGGCTACGATCGTTCAGGCTGGAGCGATCGTCGATGCGTCAGTTGCCGACTTCCTCGCAGCTCCAGTAGGCGATGCCTTGTATCGCTTGACAGGTGTGATCACCAAGGTTGAGAAAGCTGAATATGGCAATATCTACATCCGCGACTATTCAGGCGAGGTGTATATCTATGGCATTGGCGAGAAGGGCGCTTTTGAGGCCAGTGGCCTCGTAGAAGGCGACATCGTAACACTTGTCGGCAAGCGTGGTGAGTACAAGGGTACAGCCCAGATGGTTAATGCTCAGACTGACAGCTATATCAAGGTCCATCCGAAGACTTTGGCAGAGTTCCTGGCTGAGCCCGACGATTCACAGCTGTATTACAGAGTAACTGGTATTGTCGACGAGATTGCCAACGATACCTATGGAAATCTCTATCTGAAGGATGGCGATACCCGTCTCTATGTCTACGGTTGCTATCCAGGATGGGGTGCTACAGGCGATGCCCGCAAGGGTGCTGTCGAAGCTTTTGACATAGAAGTCGGCGACAAGCTGACAGTCATTGGCAAGAAGTCTGTTCATGATGGCACTCCTCAAGTTAGCAATGGCGTCTTCTACTCATTAGTGAAGGCCAATTAAACTCGTCTTTTATGACCATAAGCTCCCGGTATCGCAAGATGCTGGGAGTTTTTTTAAATAATCTACATAAATTGTTGTTAATTTAAAATAAATGCGTACCTTTGCAGCAGATAAGGAAACTAACAATAACAGAATATGATGAAAAAGAGATTGCTCATGATGGTTGTGACGTTGCTGACATTTGCAATGACGGCCATCGCTCAGGTAACAACATCAGGTATTAATGGTATCGTAACAACAGGCACCGAAGAAGCCATTGGCGCAACGATTACCGCCAAGCACCTCCCTTCGGGATCAGTCTATCGTGCTGTAACGAACATCGACGGACGCTACACCATCACGGGTATGCGTTCAGGTGGTCCTTATGAGGTCGAAGTATCTTATATCGGCTATCAGAGCATGAAGTTCACAGACATTCAGCTCGCACTGGGTCAGAACACAGTGATCGACGCTAAGTTGTCTGAGGAAGGCGAACTGTTGCAGGAAGTTGTAGTCGTTGCTGCAGCTCGTAACACCATGCGCAGCGACCGCTCTGGTGCAGTGACGAATCTGAATGCCGACCAGATGGCAGCCATCCCGACCGTAGGCCGCTCGATGACGGATCTGATGAAGATGACCCCACAGAGTAGTTCTGCCAGTGGTATGGCCATTGGTGGAGGTAACTACCGCCAGTCGAGTGTCACCATCGACGGTGCCTCGTTCAACAACTCCTTCGGCTTAGGCGCCTCTCCCCTGCCTGGTGGCGGTACGCCTATCTCGCTCGACGCCCTCGATCAGATGACCGTATCGATTACGCCTTATGATGTGCGTCAAAGCGGATTTACGGGTGGTGGCATCAATGCCGTCACGAAGAGTGGTACCAACCAGTTCAAGGGCTCTGCCTATACCTATCTGACAAGCACCTCGCTGAAGGGTGCGCGCGTGGCCACAACGACACTGCCCGTTGACGACGGCCACAGCAACACCTACGGACTGACCCTCGGCGGCCCGATCGTCAAGGACAAACTGTTCTTCTTCATCAACGGTGAGATTGAAGACAATGTCACCACAGGTCCTGCAGCCCGTGCCGGTGATGGTTCTACACCTTATACCAACACCAACCACCGTCCGCAGCTTGAGGAACTCGAGAGTCTGTCATCCTATCTGCAGAACACCTACGGCCTGACCACAGGTCCTTGGCAGGGCTACAACGTCAAGACACCTGCTTATCGTATCCTGGCCCGTTTAGACTGGAACATTCATGAGAACCATAAGTTCAACGTCCGTTTCACCAAGTCAAACCGTAAGAGCTCAAGCCCTGCTTCAGCTTCACGTTCCATCGGTAGCAATCAGGCCACAAAGATTTACGGTGGTAACCAGAACACCTACGGCAGCAACACCAATTACGGTATGTCGGCACTCTCCAGCCGTTACTATGCAGAGTATCGCTTCACCTCAATTGCAGCCGAGTTGAACAGTAAGTTCGGAAAAGTACAGAATAC
>JAEEGG010011441.1_pt1 | contig 19344 bp, 14 predicted proteins | sample 9134161 | NCBI WGS metagenome assembly JAEEGG01 (sample SAMN16246543, study PRJNA631951) | gut metagenome | biome: gut microbiome; feature: rumen; material: CR-attached | host: Bos | place: Iran: Karaj | collected 2018-10 | reverse complement strand
CTTCGCTCGTCGAAGAACTCCGATAGTGACGTGGCCGCTTGTTGGTTTTTAAAAAAATATGAGCATCCCCCGATTCAGCTTTTCGTGAGCTGGGTCGGGGGATGTCTGTTCGAAAATGTGGTGCATGTGATAGATAGAAAAATCCGTAAGAAACTGATATTCAGAATCTTGCGGATTATAAGAAGTGATCCCGTTGGGATTCAAACCCAAGACCTTCAGAACCGGAATCTGACGCTCTATTCAGCTAAGCTACGGGACCTAAAACTTAATAGCGGATGCAAAAGTAAGCAAATTTCTTGAAAAGAACAATTTTTTCGATGAAAGATTCTCGTTTTTCAAGGAAAGTTCGTAATTTTGCAGTCCATAACGACATAGAAGCGTGAAAATTAAGGATGTTTTGTGCGCCCTTGAACAATTCGCGCCCCTGCCGCTGCAAGAGAGCTGGGACAATGCTGGCTTGCAGATTGGATTGACAGAGGCGGAGGTTTCAGGGGCATTATTGTGTCTGGACGTGACGGAAAAAGTCATCGATGAGGCTGAACGTAAAAGTTGTAACTTGGTAGTGAGTCATCATCCGTTGCTGTTTCGTGGACTGAAGCAGATTAGCGATGCCACCGATGTGCAACGCACAGTGTGGAAAGCTGTTCAAAAGGGAATCTGTGTCGTGTCGATGCATACCAATCTGGATAATGCCCGCAATGGCGTGAACTTTAAAATAGCTGAGCGACTGCAACTTCAGAATGTGGATTTCTTCACGAAGAAGATGGTTGACGGCGTGGAGTGTGGCAGTGGCATAATGGGTGAACTGACTGAGCCGATGGCTGCTGACGATTTCGTGCTGCATGTGAAGCGACAGATGGAAGCTGAGAGTGTGATGTGCAACGAGTTGTTGCGCAGGCCCATCAAGAAAGTTGCTATCTGTGGTGGGGCGGGTGACTTCCTGCTCGATGAGGCTGTGAAGGCTGGAGCTGATGCTTTCCTGACTGGCGAGATGCATTATCATCAGTATTTTGGCTATGAGCAGCAGATTCAAATCTGCGTGATTGGGCACTATGAGAGTGAGCATTTCACGACGGAGCTATTCCGTGACATCATTCAGAAAGCTTGTCCTGAGGTGGGAACGGAGATAACTGAAACGAATACAAATCCGATTATTTATTTATAGAATTATGGCAAAGAAAGATCCTACAGACCTCTCAGTTGAGGAGAAGCTGAAGACTTTGTTTCAGCTTCAGTCGGCCCTGTCGGCCATTGATGAGAAGAAGGCACTCAGAGGTGAGCTGCCTCTTGAAGTAGAAGACCTGGATGCTGAAATCGAGGGTCTCACCACTCGTATTGAACGTATCAAGGCTGAGATAGGTGAGTTCGAGCGCGCTATCTCGCAGAAGAAGGGCGAGATCATTGAGGCTCAGAACAGCGTGGAGCGCTACAAGAACCAGATTAACGAGGTAAAGAACAACCGCGAGTATGACACGCTGAGCAAGGAGATTGAGTTCCAGTCGCTCGAGATTGAGCTGTGCAACAAGAAAATCAATGAAGCCCAGAAGCGCATTGCTGAGCGCAATGAGGACTTGGCTGGTGCCGAGGCATTGTTGCAGGAGAAGCAGGCCGACCTGGCGCAGAAGCGTAGCGAGCTCGACGAGATCATGGAAGAGACACGCGCCGAGGAGGAGAAGATGAAAGAGAAGTCGAAGGACCTGGAGGCTAAGATTGAGCCCCGATTGCTTACTGCTTTCAAGCGCATCCGCAAAAATGCACGCAACGGTCTGGGCATCGTTTATGTGCAGCGTGATGCTTGCGGTGGTTGCTTCAACAAGATTCCGCCTCAGCGTCAGCTCGATATTAAGATGCACAAGAAGGTGATAGTGTGCGAATACTGCGGACGTATTCTGATTGACCCGGAGCTGGCTGGTGTGAAGGTAGAGAAGGCTGTTGACACTGAAGAGAAGAAGACTCGCAAGCGCTCGACGGTGCGCAAGACTTCGAGCTCGAAGAAGTCAACCGATGCCAACGACATGGACTAAGACGGGGCTGTAGCTCCTCTGTAGATAAGGACATCCTGCAAGGCTGCTGTTAAGACAGGCGCTTTGCAGGATGTCTTTTTTTAAAGTTGTGAGTAGTCGGGAATGTCTTGTAGGAACTCATATTGCCCGAGTGCTTTGTTCAGGCGGCAACAGTAGTGTTGCATGCCATTCGAGACGATGAGGTAGTTGACGCGCAGAATCATATTATAGGCAGTAATCTGATTGAACACCTGTTGTGTAATCTCTATCTCGGGCGCTTTGTACTCGATAATCATTCGGGGATGAAGCATGTTGTCGTATAAGATGCTGTCGCAGCGCATCTTCTTCTCGCCAATTCGTAGCTCTATCTCGTTGCCCAACAGCCCTTTGGGATAGTGCTTGTGCTCCATGAGGAAATGGACGAAATGCTGGCGCACCCATTCTTCGGGGGTCAGGGCTACGTAGCGACGGCGTAGCACATCGAAGATTTGCTGATGTGGGCCCGTGGCTTTGATTCGCGCCTCATAGGGGGGAAGATTCAGTTGTGTCATGCTTCAGATGAAAGTACATGCAAATATACAAGTATTTTTTCGTTTTTGTCTTCTATCAGAGAGAAAATCACTAATTTTGCACGAAAGATTCATGATAAAAGACAAAATGTGATGACGATAATAGCTATTGTGCTGACTTACTTCTGCGTGCTTTTTGTTATCAGCCGCTTTACTTCTCGACGTGCCACCAACGAAACGTTCTTTCGTGGTGAGCGACGTTCAAAGTGGTGGCTTGTGGCTTTCGGCATGGTAGGAGCCAGCATCTCGGGCGTGACGTTTGTGAGCGTGCCAGGCATGGTGCTCACCAGCAATATGGCATATCTGCAACTCTGCATGGGCTTCATACTGGGCTATCTGGCAGTTGCCTTCATATTGCTGCCGGTATATTACAAGCTGAACCTGACTTCTATCTACAGTTATCTGGGCGGACGATTGGGGTACCACAGCTATAAGACGGGTGCGTGGTTCTTCCTGTTGTCGAAGATGTGCGGCGCAGCCCTTAAGTTCTATGTGGTGTGCATGATATTGGCCTCTGTCCCCATATCTTCCTCCGAGGGAAGTGGTGAATGGCGTTTTCTGATGGTCACGGTGCTCATGGTACTGCTCATCTGGCTCTACACCCGCAGGGGAGGCATCCGCACGTTGGTGTTTACCGATACGTTTCAGACGCTCTGCCTGTTTACTGCACTCATCCTTATTATATATATGGTGATGCAGCAGATGAATTTCTCTGTTGCCGATGCCCTTAGCGCTGTAGCCAGCGATGCGCGTAGCCGCGTGTTCGTATTCGACGACTGGGCCTCGCCCTGGAACTTCTGGAAACAGCTGCTCAGCGGACTGTTTATCGTGGTGGTGATGACGGGGCTCGATCAAGACATGATGCAGAAGAACCTGACTTGCAAGTCGTTGCGTGATGCCCAGAAGGATGTGTGCACATACGGAGTGGCTTTCCTGCCTGCCAACTTCCTGTTTTTGGCTCTTGGCGTGCTCTTGGCACAATACTTTGAGAGCCGAGGCATTGCTCTTCCTGGCAAAGGCGACAACCTGCTGCCTATGTTCGTGCAGGGAGCAAGCGGAGCAATCGGGGGATGGGGAAGTGTTCTTCCTGCCTTTGGAGGGATTGCGGGCTTGTTTTTCATTCTGGGCATACTGGCAGCCTCGTTCTCAAGTGCTGACTCAGCGCTTACCTCGCTCACTACCTGTTATTGTGTTGACATCTGTCAACGGGAGCATGACGAACGATTGCGCAGGCGCGTTCACATCGTGATGTGTTGCTGTTTTGCGCTGTTCATCCTTCTCTTCCATGCTGTCAACTCGAAGAGCTTGATTGATGCTATCTACACTATCGTCAGCTATACCTACGGCCCGCTGCTGGGACTCTTTGCCTTTGGACTGTTCACCAAACGACAGGTGCGCGACAGTGGGGTGCCCTTCGTCTGTATGGCTTCGCCGTTGCTCTGCTATGCAATAGATACCATAGCAAAGCAGCAGTTCGGCTATCACTTCGGATACGAACTGCTGCTGTTAAACGGATTGCTCACGTTTCTGGGATTGTGGCTTACTGCATGTCGTAAACCACTTGCATGAGCTGTTTGCCCAACTCGTCGGCTTCAGCCATTGTCTGAGCCTCGCTATAGACGCGGATGATGGGCTCGGTGTTTGACTTGCGCAGGTGAACCCATCGGGTGGGGAAGTCAATCTTCACACCATCAATGTCGTTGACCACAGCGTCCTTGTTGGCAGCGAACATCTCCTTCACCTTCACGAGGATGGCATCGACATCAGTCTCGGGGGTGAGGTCGATACGGTTCTTGGCTATCTGATAGTCGGGGAACGTCTTGCGTAACTCGCTTGTCTTTATTCCTTTCTGGGCAAGTGAAGAAAGGAAGAGTCCTATGCCTACAAGGGCATCGCGACCGTAGTGGCTCTCAGGATAGATGACTCCACCGTTGCCTTCGCCACCAATCACGGCACCTACCTCTTTCATCTTTGTGGTGACGTTTACTTCGCCCACAGCAGCTGCTGTGTACTTGCCTCCATGCTTCTCAGTCACATCGCGCAGTGCACGGGTGGAAGAGAGATTGCTGACGGTGTTTCCCTGATCGTGGGAGAGAATATAATCGGCTACGCTGACAAGCGTGTATTCCTCGCCAAACATCTTGCCGTCTTCGCAGATGAAAGCCAGACGGTCAACGTCGGGGTCAACTACGATGCCCAGGTCGAAACCGCCCTGTCGCATCTTGTCCATGATGCCCTGAAGGTTCTTCTCCAACGGTTCGGGGTTGTGGGCAAACTGTCCGGTACACTCACCATTGAGGATCTCGAAATCTACACCCAGGGCCTTGAACAGCTCTGGAAGAATGATGCCACCCACGCTGTTGATGGTGTCGGCACACACGCGGAACTTGCGCTGGCGAATAGCCTCTACATCGACTAAGCGCAGGTCGAGTACCGACTGTACGTGACGCTGGTTCATCGTGTCATCCTTGATGACGCACCCCAGTTTCTCTACGGGAGCATAGTTGAAATCTTCGGCTTCAGCAATGCGCAGCACTTCGGCTCCATCATCAGCTGTAAGGAATTCGCCCTCGCGGTTGAGGAGTTTCAGGGCATTCCACTGAGTGGGGTTATGTGAGGCTGTGATGATGATGCCACCGTCGGCCTCGTGCCAGCGTACGGCAAGCTCGGTAGTAGGTGTGGTGGCAAGGCCAATGTCGATGACTTCATAGCCCATGCCTACGAGTGTGCCACATACCACATCGCGTACCATTGGACCAGAGATGCGTCCGTCGCGTCCTACGACAATACGCTTGCCACCAATGAATGTGGCGTATGCAGTAGTAAACTTAACAATGTCTAGAGGATTGAGCGTATCGCCCGTGCGTCCGCCGATAGTTCCACGGATGCCAGAAATTGATTTAATGAGTGTCATAATGTTGGGGAACGTTGAAAACTAATTTCGTAATAGAAAGGACATACATTGCTTGATGAAACGGTGTGTCCTTGGGTGTGAGGCACAATGATGCTCACTTTCGAAACATCCTCATCGGCAGTGGCATCGCCCACATTGATGTAGCTGAGCGGTACGAGCCAACCTGCGGGAACTGATGCACCGTAGAGCGAATACATGCCTCCGTAGGTGAATGATGCCGTGATCGTGGTGCCTGACTTGCTCACGCTCATGATGTCGGGATCGTAGGGTGAGAACAGATTGGTCATGATCTTTGCCGTATCAGAGAGATTCACTTCCTTGAAACGAATGTAGAGACGGCAGTTCTCAGTTTCCTGTAGCGGCGTGCCGGCACCTTTATGCGTGATGTGCATGTAAACACCGGTATTGTTCATATAGACGAACTGATTGCCGGGCGTGGTGTTGCCCTGGGCCTTGAAGGTAGCCTCTTCAATGACCTGAATGTTTCTTGCGCTGATGAAATTTTCTATGTATGTGCGCTCTTTCTTTTTCTGGTCGGCATAGGTCTCGTATTTGCTGCAGGAAAAGAAGGACAGCACGCAAATGAATGCTATGAAAAAGGGTATGACTCTTCTCATTGTCTTATGGTTCTCTTTTTGAAATAGTGCGGCAAAATTACGAAATAAATCTGAAAGGCAGATGCGTTTTGCTTTCCGATTTATGGTATTTATTTGTTTTTTACTATTTTTGGACTATTTCAGTAAGTGGCTGAAAGCAAGGATGGCTTGCTCTGTAATCTGAATGGCCTCATTGATGGAGCAATTCAGTCGTCCGCCTGAAGCGTTGAGGTGTCCACCTCCATTGAAGAAACGGGCTGCCATCTCGTTGCACGGGAACTGGTCAACGGAGCGCAGACTGACCCATATTAGATTGTCGCGCTCGGTATCTTCGCGAAGCGAGATGCTCAGGCGGTGCCCTTTGATCTGTAGTGGCATGTTGACAAGCCCTTCAGCATCGCCTTTCACGAAGTGGAACCGCTTCAGGTCGTTGCGCGTCAGGGTGAAGTAGGATGCGTGATGAGCACCATCGACCACAAGTTTCTCAAGCATGACGTAGCCCATCAAGCGCAGACGGTCCTCAGAGAAGTTATGATAGACGTTGCGATAAATCTTGTCCTTGTTGATGTGCTTGGTGAGCAACTGACTGATAATGAAATAAACATCGCAGTCGTCGGAGTTATAAGTGAAAGCTCCAGTGTCGGTCATCATGCCACAGTAGATGGGAACGGCGAAGTGCTTCGTCTGCTCTTCGAAACACCCGAGCTGCCATGCCAGTCGGAACACCAGCTCACACGTGGATGATGCACTGGGGCGAGAGATGGTGATGACTGCTGGGACATCGGGGTTCAGGTGGTGGTCAATGAGCACCTTCTTGGCAGGCGACTTTTCAAGTGCCTGCTGCATGTCGTCGATGCGCGAGCAGGTATTGAAGTCGAGGCAGAAGATGAGGTCGGCATGTTGCAGCGTCCATTCGCATCCCTCACGGTGCTTGTCGTAGCGAATGATTTTCTCGCTGTTGGGCAACCATTGTAGGAAGTCGGGATACTGGTCGGGTGCTATCACCTGCGCTTTCTTGTCAAAGCTGGTGTTCAGCACTTCAGCCCATCCCAGACAGGAGCCAATGGCATCGCCGTCGGGACTTTGGTGACACACGCATAGAATTGTTTCACTCTCTTTTATCAGCGCCTTTAGTTGGTCACATTCTTCTTGGGTTAGAATATCTTTCAGCATAATGGCTGCAAAGGTACGAAAAAAAAAGGAATAGGCATAATTTTTGCCCATTCCTTTTGATAATTCATAGATTCGGTAGCAGTATGAAGCTTACTGCTTAAAACAGCTTGTTGGGGTAAACGCCCTCTTCAACGAGCTTCTTGATGCGCTCAACAGTTGCCTCACGATCGGCAGCGTAGGTCACACCGAACCACTTGGAAGTGGTGTCGAGTACCTCAACGGTAGAGGTGCCTTCGTTGATGAGCTTGTTCACCATCAAGGGGATGAAGAACTCAGCCTTCAGGTTCTCCATGTTCTTCGGATCGCTGAGGAACTCCTTGAAGTAAGCCTCTGAGTGCTCGAAGTAGTCGGGGGTGAAGCCCCACATGTTCATTGAAACGGGAACGTTCTCCTCCAGGGGCTGCCACTCGCCCTGCTCGTCCTTATAGCAGATGGCGTTGCCCTTGTCGGGCTGGCGCAAGATTTCGGTGCGCTCTACCACGTCGGTCAGATGGCGCTTCTCGTTGTAGGCACAAACGCCACGAGCCACAGAACCGTTCTCCGAGAGGGTGTTGCAGCAGCGGAAGCCCACCATAGCATATTCGTTCTTCGAACCTTCCTTCAGACCAGAGAGGAACTTGCCAATCTGCATGAAGGCATCGCGTCCGTAGAAGTCGTCACAGTTGATGACGCAGAATGGCTCTTTGATAACATCCTTGCCCATAAGCACGGCATGGTTGGTTCCCCAGGGCTTCACACGTCCTTCGGGCACCTTGAAGCCTTCGGGCAGTGCGTCGAGAGCCTGAAAGCAGAGCTCGCAGGGCACCTGACCTTGATATTTTGAGAGAATCTGAGTGCGGAACTGCTCTTCGAAGTCTTTGCGGATGACCCAGACAATCTTTCCGAATCCAGCCTGAATGGCATCGTAGATGCTATAGTCCATGATTGTTTCTCCGTTGGGGCCCAGACCATCGAGCTGCTTGAGTCCACCATAGCGGCTGCCCATACCGGCAGCGAGCAAGAATAGTGTAGGTTTCATTGTTCTTTTTATTTAAGGGTTAGAATAATTGTTGTTGCAAAAGTAGCATTTTAAATTGAGATTTGATAATTGAGGATTGAGAAATTGCGTTTGCTTGACAAAAATTAATACTCTCATCTCAGAATGGATAGCCAATGGCTAAGTGTAGGGAGTGCATATCCTTGAACCGCTCGATGTTGAAATAGCCTGCCTTGTTGGTGTCGTAGGGTACGTGCAAGCCAAGTCCCCAGTCAACGCGCACCACCAGGAACCCTAAGTCGTAGCGAAGACCGATGCCAGTGCCTGTGGCCAGTTCCTTGAACAGGTTCTTGAACTTGAAACTGGCACCTTCGAATGCTTTGTTCCAGATGTTGATTACCTCTTTTTGTGCATCATCCTCATTACCTTCGAGGTCAATATGGTGTCCGCGTGACCACACGTTGCCGGCATCAAGGAAAAGAGCTCCGTAGAGGTTGCCGAACAGTCGGTAGCGGAACTCGGCATTGAGAATCAGTCGCATGTCGCCGTGTTGCACCATGTAGGAAGCTCGTCGGTCGTAAGTGCCCTTGAAGCTGCCAGGGCCTATGGAGCGTGCTGTGAAGGCACGTATGCTGTTGGCTCCACCTACGTAGTAGCCCTCGGTGAAAGGATAACTGTTGGAATTGCCGTAGACCCACATGAACCCTAAGTTTCCATGAATCACAAACTGTCCGTTGGGCCCCACAGGCCAGGCTTTCATATATTCGGTCTCCAGTTTGACGAACTGCGAGTATGTAGTACCCAGCAGGCTCTTGTCCTTTTCATTCCAGCTTTTACCTGCTGCCAGGAAAGCGAGCGAGGTGAGGTTGCCCGATTGCTGCAGGGTAGTCTCCCAGCGGAAGGGACATGCTTCTTCTTTCTTGCTTTGATAGGTGTAGGTGTACTTCATCTTGGGGATGAGATAGCTTTCCATCGACATGAGCATGTAGGGGTTATTGGCGAGAATAGCCTTGAATTCTTCGGTCTCGTTGCCTGTCACCTGATATTTCAGAACGAGCGGTGAGAACTGGTGCTTCTCCTGCTCAGAGGTCTGCCACGAATAGCCCCACTCAGCTGAGAAAATGTTCATTCTGTAATAGCTTGGGCGGTTGACGACATCGACAGAGAGACGGGCTGTGGTCGTAGGAGTGGCGTAAAAGTAATTGATTCGTTTCAGGACTCCTTCCTTGGTGCGCTTCACAGGTCTGTTCTTAACAAAGGGGGCAATGATGCGGGGGAACTCTACGGTAGCATCGGCACCATAGGAGTAGGAGTTCATGCCACTGACACCATTGGTCTGCCATTCGTAGGAACCGTGCACGTTGATGTCGAGCTTCTCACCCCCACGGAAAGCATTACGACGAGTGAGACCTATCTTGAGCTCTGGTCCTAAGCGTCCGATGGTACGGTTCTTCAGGTTGCCCTCGATATAGAAGTCGTAGGGCTTGTCGAAGGTGCAGGTGAGGTCAACGTCGAGGGTGTCGGTACCAGGTCGAGGCGTGAACTGGAAGTCGGTGGAACTGTAGAGCCCTACTGAGTTCAGGCTCTGCATGGACTGTATGTAGCTGCTGTAGCTGAAGGCGCTACGGGGTCGTAACTTCATGTCGCGCAGGATGACACCTGGGCGGATAGGTGAACGCTTGCCTCCATAGATCACGGTGAGGTAGCGCCGGCTGATACTGTCGGTGAGCTGTTCGCTTGCCGTGCGGCGCATCTTTACTCTGAGCCGTCCTATGTACCACTTCTTCAGAACGTTTTCGGGCAGCGAGTCAGCGAGTTGCAGACGCAGCAATGCACGATTGGGAATCTCAAAGGTATCGGCTAGGTAGGAAGTGTATTGAGGAGAGTAGTAGTAGTAGCCGTTGTTGCGGAACAGCTGTGAGAGACGTGTACGCTCACCGTCGAGCGAGGCCACTTTGAATGGATCGCCCTTCTTGATTTGCGCATCATCCATTGTGGAATTGATGATGTCCTGCATGTCTTTCGGGAAGCCTGTATAGCGTATGCTGTCCACGATGAAAAGTGTATCGGGAATGACTGTATAGGCAATCTTGGCATTCCTCGGGTTCTTCATCGGTACAATCTCATAGGTCACGTTGCCGTGTATATAGCCATTGTTGCGCAACACCGACTTGGCTACCGAGGCGCGTAGGGTGGGGTTGACATTGCTCATGAGTACGGGCCCCTTGCCGAACGTTTTGTTGATCCATTGCAAGACCTTGCTCTTCGAGCCTTGAGTGGCATTCCATATCCAGAGACGATAGGGGAAAGGTGTGCGGTAGTAGGACGAGCCGAACAACGAACCGTTGGGGGCAGCAGCCAGCGCAGCCTCAATCTCAGCCTGCGTTGTAGCCAGTTGTTCGGGATAAGCGGTAGCCTCAGTTCCTTTGTATTGTATCTTTTTCAGGCCTACATACAGTTGGTCGTCTTCCTGAATGTGCTTCGAAATGGAGCATGAAGAGAGAACCGAAAGCGCACAGAGGGTGCATAGGATGAACATGATGCTACTGGCGCCTCGCTTGAGTGTATGATATGTGATGTGCTTCTTCATTACCTTTTCGTTCTAAGGGTGTCGGTTCGTGTACTGTCGTTGCGTTTTGGGGGCTGCATATTGGTGCCGCCGGGAAGAATGGTGGTCTGCGTGTCTTTGCCCCAGATGCGGAAGATGTCAGACAGCTTGGTCAGCTTGCGCTTGTAGATGTAGCCAGCGCCATATTCGGCAGTATTGCCTTCCAGCCAGTCGTAAACGTTCTGATTGTAGAATAGTTTGACGTACTGATTGGAGGTTGAGGTGAGCCGGTACTCCATCGACACATTGTCGAAGAAGGTCTGCTTGCCTACGTCGTTGCCTGCAGTCACCTTTCCACCAATCTGTACCTTGATGCGGTTGTTCCAGAACCGCTTGGCAAACTTGAACGAATAGTCTGTGCGGGCCTGTCCTGTGGCATCGGTACTACTGTTCAGGCCTACACTCAGGTCAATGGTCTTCAAGGCGCTGCCTGTGATGTTGTTGATCTCGCTTTGCAGGAAACTGCTGAGAGCCGAGTTGATGGAGAGCTTGGAAGTGTTAGATTCTGTCATGTACATGCCGGTAGTCAGCATGGTGACAGCCAGCTTGGCACGCTGCTCAGTTGACATCGTGTTGAGCTCATTCGATATGTTCATGTCTTCAGGAGCGTCGATGATGAATTCCAGTCCCATGTCGTTGAGTGTCTTGGTGATAATCACACCGCTGTCAAATGTGACATTGCGCGATTCTCCGTTGTCTTGTCCTACGGTAGCCTTGGTGCGCTCCGTTGCCGTGATGTTCAGGCGCGGATTTGTGATGTCGCCAGTAAACTCTACGTAGCTGCCTTCCTGTATGTAGAACGTCTTCAATGGAATGACGGGCAATGAGTACTTCATGGTGCCGTTCGTCAGGGTGTAGCGACCTGTCAGGCTTATGCCATCGCTGTTGTACTTCATGTTGAGTGTGCCTCCACCGTTCAGGTCAACGAAGTTGGTCAGTTCTGAGTTCAGACCGCAAAGTATGCGGGCTCCTGGGTCGATGCTAATGTTCATGTCAACGGTCAGTCCGTCGGGCTTTGGCTTGATGACTACCGTTTGTGTGGAATCGCTGAAGTCGGTGAACTTCACCAGTTCGTCCAGTCGGTTGTCGGTGGAGATGGGGGAGTCGAGCAATAGGTAGGTAAAGTCGGTAGTGCCTAGCAAATCCAATCGACCTCGTACTCGCAACTGGTCGAGTGGGCCGCTCATACCAGCTAAGATATTGACGAAGACTTTTCCGTAGGCTATCGATTCAGCAGTCTGCTTCGAGTTGACGAGCTGGAAGTTCTGAGCCCTCATTCTTACACTCATGGTGATGCGGTCAGTGTCGTGGAAGTCTATCTCGCCCATGATGTTAAGCGGGTTCTTGTTGTAGGCATACATCGTGAAGTTCTCAAGCAACAGCTTGGAGTTGATGATGCGTACTGGGTCGTTGTCGAAACGGAGGCGTACTCCGTAGGGCTGACTGATGAGGTAGGCTGAGTCAAGGTATATCTCGCCATCTACCTGCGGCATGTTGGTGGCACCCTTCACTGACAGTTCTCCTTCTGCAAAGCCTTCGAGTCCGAGTAAATGGTCGGGTACGAAGCCGTTGACAATATTCATGGGGGTACGGTGAAGGGCTAAGGTGGCATCCAGATAGCCTTTGCCCTCGTTCTTGTAGCTGCCGTTCAGGTCAAAAACCTCTCTTCCTTCCAGCATCATGATAGCCTGAACAGCATGGGTGTCGTCTTCGCGTTGCATATAGACCAGCTCGGTGTTTACGTTGCCGATGGGACTTTTTTCGTACGTCATCTTAGCCACCTGCAAGTCGCTCGCTACTGATATCTTTTGCTCCTGATCCATCATCAGGTGGAAGTCGCCGTCCAGAATGCCGGTAATGTGAGGCATGTAGGGGATGACGGAAGTCAACTTGTCCAAGTCGAAGCGATGCAAGCTCACGGTGAGGTCTTGCAGCATGGTCGAGTCCTGATTCTCTGAATAGATTTTCACACCCGTGCCGTCGTCAGCCAACATTTCCACGTTGGCTTTCAGCTTCAGGTCGCGTCCCAGATGCAGTAAGTTGTCTTTGTTTAAGGCAAACTCACGATAGCCCAGTGTTGGGCGTTCGGGCAATAGCTTCACACTCATTCCGTCTCGCTCCATTGAAGCTGAGGCACCTATGCGCAGTCCCAGCGCGTTGCGGTCGTCGTAGAAGCGTAGTCCGACCACTCCTCCTTTCTGGTGCAGGTGTCCGTCGAGGAGGGCATTGAACACAAATTGTGGGTTGCGTCTGTTGTTGGTCACCTGGCCCTGATAAGTCAGTCCGTGATCAGAGTCGCGCAGATGTATGCGGATGGTGTCGATGCGCATGGAGTCGAGGTTCAGCGAGTAGATGTGTACGTCACCGTTGAGTCCTTTTGCTTTCGATGTGCTCAGGTCAACTTGCATGTCTTTGAAGTAGATGCCTGCCGATGATTGCATCAGTCGCATAATGGGGTTCTGTCGTCCGCTCTTGATGTAGAGCTTGGCATTGGGCCACATGGCCTTGATGGTAGTCTCGTTCAGCAAGCGCTGTCGCAGTTGTTCGGTCACTGTGTCAGTCAGAGCCATGAAGTTGTCTATCAGCGGCTTATATCCTCCGCTGGCATCTGCTTTGATCACCAGGTCGCCACTCTGCATGCGCACCAGTGTAGTGTCGGGTTGTGTGCGAACAGTTAGTCCCACATCGTCCGGACGGAAGGTGTTGATAGAGTCTTGAATGTAGATGTCGCCAATAAGTCCCGACACCTTATAGATATCATCCAGATTGCTTTGAAAGTCAATGTGTCCGCACATGCCCACTCTCAGTTCCTTCTCCACCAGTTGCATAGCGTAGAGGTCAAGTTTCTGCACGTCGGTGCTGAGGGTGGCGCTCACGTTCTTTGTACTGAGCAGCGCATCGGCTTTGATGGTTCCGCGTAGCAAATGGTTATCGCCCTTTACGGTGGCTATTGCACGCCCGTTCTTGAGTTGGGCAGTAGCTGTCATGCTGTCAACGTTGAGCGAACCGTATCGCATGTGGTTCAGGTTCACGTTTGCATCCATCCAGCTTGATGGCTTGAAGAAGTCGGTACCGCGTCCCTGTGCCTTTGCAGTGAGGCTCAGCTCGCTTAGGTTCAGTGAGGGCATGAAGTGGTGCAGGTTCATGTTCTGCATCTGAACATCGGCTTGATAGGCCATCATGTTCTGGACCAGCCATCCCTTCGCTTTTACAAAGCCCTTGCCTTCTCGTGCTGTCAGGTTGGCTGTATATCGCTGCCCGTCGGCATGTACTGTTCCGTTCAGCTTTATTCCGTGCGGAATGCGTATGCCTTCCATGTTCTGGGGATTGGCGAGGGTGGTGACAAAGTCCAGGTTGTAGGTCTCCGCCTCTATGTCGAGCTGAGCCAGAAGTTGGGTCATGTCGTTCAGCTTCGAGGCATTGCCGTGTCCTTTTACGTGGAAAGCTGTGGGGAGCGTCACATCCAGTTCGCCTACGTGAATCTGTTCCATGTTGCCGTTCACATTGCCTTTGATGGAAAGTGGCCATTCGGGCCATTGCTTGCCGAAGGCAGCGGGCATATCAGTGAGGAACACCATCAGGTCGTTCTTGCCTAATGAGGCATCGAGGTTCATGGCCATTCGTCCGGGCTGTATGGAATCCAAAGCGTTGAAGTCGAACTCTCCTCGCGCGCGCATATTAGAATAAGGTGTGGATAGCAGCAGTTGGGGCAGTCTGATGCCAGCCGAATCCATTTTGAAGATACCTTCTATCTGCGTCACTTCCAGTCCGCATTGTTCTCGTAGTGCTGCTTCTCCGATGGTCAGCGCCAGGTCGGGTGCACAGAAACTGAAGTTGCTGATGCCCAGTCGTATGGCTGATAGCGCGAGGTGGTTATAGTCCAGTCCCTTCTCCTGATGAGGTTCGTAGGGAAGGTCGTAGCTTACGGAACTTCCATCCAGATGGAACGCTTCTACTTTGTAGAGACTGTGCAGAATGTCGATGTAGCCATTGGCAGCACTCGCCTTTCCTATGCTGGCGTCAATCAGCATGGAGTCGCCGGGCATGTGGAGCCTCACTCGCGACTGGCTGATGCCCACGCTGTCAACGCGGATGAGCCAGGGGGCGGGCTCTGAAGTAGTGGTGTCAACAGCAGCCGTGTCGCTCAACAGTATGGTGATGTCTGCATTGCTCAGATAGGCTCCGTCCACATCAACCACACCCTCGTTTAGGTCTATGCTACGCGAACTGGCGGTGAGCAGCCCCACTGTGCCTTTTACTTGCACGTCTGAAATCAGGTCGAGCGTGTTGACTGTTGCACCTTGCAGCTTTACCTGATTCACCACTACTCTCTTTTTCATGAGCGGTAGCAGGCGCACATCTACTACCACGCATTCTACGTCAGCGATGAGATCGTCCTGTCGAACTACCTTCACGCCTTCAACCGATAAGTCAAGAGGAAATGCCAGGCTCACATGGTCAACAGAAATCTGCATCCCAGTTTCCTCGGATGCAATCTCTGCCACCTTGTCAACAGCCCAGTTCTGCACGGGCGGCAGATAGAGTAGGATGGCTATGATGACGAACAACAGAATCGGACTGAGCAGTGTGAGTCCTATCCATGTGAAAGCTTTCTTCATATCAAAATATGTGCAAAGTAAGTGAAAAAAAACGATATGAAGAAATTTTAGGGTTGTTTTTTAAGTATCTTTGAAGCGTACAAGTGTTTGACGTTCTCTCTCGGAGCGTTTAATATAGACTCTCAGAGCGTTTAGTATAGACTCTCGGAGCGTTTAACAAAGCGTCCGATGCATTTAACAAAGCGTCCGATGCATTTAACAAGCTGTCCGATGCGTTTAAGTTTTAAGGTGCCAAAGCCGCCCAAAGTGGGTCTTGGGGTAGGGGAGCTTCTATGCAAATGGGCAGTTTCGAAACAGGATGTATGAACTCCACCCTTCGCGAAAGCAGTGAGATGCTGCCATCGGGGTTCGACCGCTTGGCACCATATTTTAAATCGCCTTTGATGGGGTGTCCAATAGTGGCCAACTGGCAGCGTATCTGATGATGCCGCCCCGTCATGAGTTCCACTTCCACCAGGTCATAGCGTTCACCATGACCGATGACACGATAGCGTAGCATCGCCTTTTTCGAGCGCGGCACCTCGTGGTCGTAGGCATACGACTTGTTCTGCTGCTCATTGCGCACCAGCCAGTGAGTGAGCGTATGGTAGTCCATAGGGGGCTGCTTGTCATAAGCAGGAACAATCGCCCAATACGTCTTGTGCACCTCACCTTCGGCAAACATCTTGTTCAGTCGGGTGAGAGCCTTCGAGGTGCGGGCGAAGACCACCAGTCCGCTTACAGGGCGGTCCAGTCGGTGTACCACACCGAGAAACACTTCGCCAGGCTTCTGGTATTTCTCTTTGATGTATTGTTTCACAATGTCAGAGAGCGGACGATCGCCAGTCTTGTCGCCCTGTACAATCTCGCCACTCTCCTTGTTGACGATAATGATATGGTTGTCTTCGTAAACTACTTGCATAGTATCAACAAAAATCCCCCTCTCTTTGCGGAGAGGGGGGGGGAGCTATTTACATATTCATTCCACCATCGACCTGAATGACTTGTCCGCTGATGTAGCTCGACATGTCAGATGCCAGGAACACGGCGCAGTTGGCAATGTCATCGACTGTACCACCGCGACGGAGGGGAATCTTGTTGCACCACTCCTTGCGAACCTCTTCAGAGAGGGCCTGCGTCATTGCAGTGTCGATGAAGCCGGGGGCGATGGCATTGGCGCGGATGCCCTTCGGACCCATCTCCTGACCGATGCTCTTGGCCAGAGCGATGAGGCCAGCCTTAGATGCGGCATAGTTGGCCTGACCAGCATTGCCGTGAACACCTACTACCGATGCCATATTGATGATGGAACCGCCACGCTGGCGCATCATGACGGGTACGCAGGCGTGAATGAAATTGAAAGCCGACTTCAGGTTGACGGCAATCACGGCATCCCACTGCTGCTCGGTCATGCGGAGCATCAGTCCGTCTTTCGTAATACCTGCGTTGTTGACAAGAATGTCAATAGAGCCGAACTCCTCTTTGACTGCCTTCACCACTTCCTCAGTTTGAGCAAAGTCGGCTGCGTTTGAGGCATAGCTTTTGGCCTTCACGCCAAGAGCGGCAATCTCCTGCTCCGTCTCTTCATTGACGGCCAGGTCGGTAAATGCAATGTTAGCGCCTTCAGCGGCGAACTTCAGGGCAATGGCTTTTCCAATGCCACGTGCTGCACCTGTGATGAGTGCAGTCTTACCTTGTAATAATCCCATATTCTAGTTTGATTTATTTTTACCCCTTTTTCTTAGGGGACGATTTTATGCGTTCCTAAAGCACCATAGACAAACTTGGCTACTTGCGGCTTCGTGGATTCCTCGGTAGTGCCGTGGGCAATACGACCATAGATGTATGGTACTTCAAGGCCCTTAATGCAATAGTGGGTGATGTCGGCTACGAGGTTCACGTTTTCAATGTCGAATTCACCTTCTTCCTTTCCTTCGGCAAACACTTTTCGAAAGAGCTCTACCTCGGCGAGGTCGAAATGTTTTCGCACTTTCTCCACCATCCAGATGTTACGAAAGAACTCAGCACGCAGGTTGCCGTTGCGCACTACTGTTTCGCGAATCATGTTCAGGTGGGTGTAGATGAGTTCAATCACTTTCTCGTGAGGACTGATCTTTCGTGAAGCTACCTCATCAAGCTTGTCGGAGAGGCGCTCCAGCTCAGTCTCAATCACGGCATAGTAGATGTCTTCTTTTGATTTAAAATAGGTATAGAGTGTGCGACGCCCCTTTCCAGAAGCCTGAGCGATGTCGTTCATGGTCGTATTTTCCATGCCATTCTTGGCAAATAGCTGGCGGGCCACGTCAACCAAAAGTTGTCTTGTTTTTGATATCGACATGATGTTCTCTCCTATGCTTTTTTGTATTGCACATTGTTTGTGTCGTGTGCAAAAATAGGGTTTTTATTTGAATTAGCAAAGGAAAACGGCGAGAAATGTATGATTTTTCAAAAATCTTGTCATAAAATTTGCATATTCTGAAAAAAAGTATTACTTTTGCACCCGCAAAAAAGATAATATCGCGGAGTGGAGCAGTTGGTAGCTCGCCAGGCTCATAACCTGGAGGTCGCACGTTCGAATCCTGCCTCCGCAACTGCGACTGGGTAACGAACTATTTATTAGTAAGTTGCCCAGTCTTTCGTTTCCAAGTGGGACGAAATCGAGAATTTTTGAATACATGTCGGACTACGTTGTTACTGCGGAAACAACGTAAAAAAAATGTGTTCTGATCAGAAGAATCTACATTCACTTAGAAAAATAGTATATCCCTGGACGTACCCGACGCTGCACAAGGCAAAGCGTTGGTATGTGGATTTCTATATCCTCGACCCGGCCACGAACCAGATGCGCAGGAAGAAGTACATGCTTGCTAGATACAAGACTGCCAAGGCTCGCAAGGAGATGGCGAAGCAGAAAATCCTATGGATTGTAGATGAAGTGAAGAACGGCTGGAACCCATTCGTGAAGGCTCGCACCACACGGGAGTTCACAAAGTGGGAAACAGTCTTAGCCCGGTATAAGGAATATCTTCAGGCCGCAGGGCGCAAAGGGCTCCTGAAGGATAAGACCGTCTATGACTATCAGAGCAGGGTGAAGAACTTCGAACAGTTCTTAGACGAAACGGACACACACCTATTATATATATATGAGTTTGACCGTAGCCTATGCGTCGAGTTTCTGGACTACCTCTATTTCGACAAGGATGTGTCAGCGGTGACGCGCAATGGCTACCGCACTTGGCTCTCGACTTTCTCATCCTGGCTCATCGATAAGGAGTACATATCAAAGGACAGCAACCCTGTGGCTGACATCAAGCAGATGCGCGAGGAGGAAAAGAAACGCGAACCGCTGCCAAAGGCGGCACTGACGGCCATGCGCGAGCATCTATCGTCCCAGAATCCGCATTTCCTACTTGCCTGCTACATCGAATATTACGTAAACATCAGGCCGGACGAAATGCGGTTCCTGAAGATTGGGTATATTGATATCACCAACTGTATTGTGACCTTGCCGGGCAAGTTCGCCAAGAACCGCAAGCGGCAGGAGGTGACGGTGCCAAAGAAAGTGCTGAAGCTGATGATAGACCTCGGTGTCTTCAATTCACCATCTCAGTATTACATCTTCGGGCCTGACCTTCGCCCATCGACAGAGCAGGTGGCGGTCAACCGCTTCCGGCAGGAGTGGGCGAAGATGCGCAATGCCCTCAGCTGGCCTGACACCTACCAGTTCTATTCGCTGAAGGACACTGGCATTAGTGAGAATATAGACAAGTATGGCTTGTTGACAGCCCGTGATCAGGCCCGGCATGCTGATGCAGCCACAACGAACCGCTATGCGAAGGTGAAACATACGGCCCATGTGGAGCTGCAAGACTGGGATGGCGACTTATAGACTGAACTCATAGAAATA
>JAEEGG010011439.1_pt1 | contig 19345 bp, 8 predicted proteins | sample 9134161 | NCBI WGS metagenome assembly JAEEGG01 (sample SAMN16246543, study PRJNA631951) | gut metagenome | biome: gut microbiome; feature: rumen; material: CR-attached | host: Bos | place: Iran: Karaj | collected 2018-10 | reverse complement strand
TCCTGCCGGTGCTCAGGGCGCTGGCGGCAATCGTCCTGCCGGTGCTCAGGGCGCTGGCGGCAATCGTCCTGCCGGTGCTCAGGGCGCTGGCGGCAACCGTCCCAACCGTCCCGCGGGCGGCGGTGGCGGCGGCTTCGGCGAGACCATCAACTATTCCACGGCTGAAAAGATCACCGGCCCCTGGACCTTCCGCGGTCAGGTGACCGGTTCCGCCGAGAACAGCTTCACGATTCATCCCGGCGTGGTCGATTTCAAGGGCCACACCTATCTCTTCTACCACAACGGCAAACTTGACCGCGACGGCCAGACCGGGCAGAGCCTGCGCCGTTCCGTCTGCGTCGACGAACTCTTCTTCAACGAAGACGGCACGATCAAGGAAGTGGTCCAGACCAAGGCCGGCATCACGGAACCCCTGAAATAAGGAGGACAAGTCCTCCACTGCAGTAGTGCTCTCAGCTTCGCTTGAGCACGAATGACAGGGACAAATCAGCCGTGCATCGCTTAAAACGGTGCACGGCTTTTTCGCGCCCTGACGATATCTTTTCCGCCTCAAGGTTACAGTTTTGCGCGTTAATTAACACGGCAAATATCTTTTCCGCGGAAAAACACGGCATTCCCGAACGAAAACCGCTTGAAAAACGGGGACGGGCGCGTTACATTATCACAAACGGAGTCCCGCCTACGCGTGATTCCCCTCAAAACGATGTTTCCTTACCTTCACTACCCAATAACCAGAGGTGAAACAATGAAAGCAAAACAATTCCTCCTCGCCGGAGCGGTCTCCGCTCTCGCACTCACGATGACTGCCTGCCAGTCCTCCGCCAAGGACGTCCTCTACGACGGCGTCGACCTGGAGCCGAGCGGCAACCCGATCTTCACGGACGCCTGGACGTGCGACCCGGCTCCGCTGGTGGTCGGCGACCGCCTGTACGTCTATACCGGCGAAGACATCTACAAGGACGGCGAGAACATCGGCCTGCCCGGCAACTACAACATCGCCGACTGGCGCGTCTACTCCACGACCGACATGGTCCACTGGCGCAGCCACGGCGTCAAGCTCCGTCCGGAAGACTTCCCGAACGGCAAGAAAGGCATCGCCTGGGCGGCCCAGTGCATCCAGAAGGGCGACAAGTTCTACTGGTACGTGACCTACAACACGCCGGAAGGCGGCCAGTGCGTCGGCGTCGCCATCGGCGATACCCCGGTCGGACCGTTCGTGCCGCATCCGAAGCCGCTGGTCGTCGACAGCGACACCCCCGGCCGCGGCTGGAATGACATCGACCCGACCGTGCTGATCGACGACGACGGCACCGCCTGGCTCGCCTGGGGCCAGAATTCCTACATCGCGAAGCTGAAAGACAATATGACCGAGATCGACGGCGAGATCACCGACCTGAAGCTCCAGCGCTACATCGAAGGTCCGTGGCTCTATAAGCGCAACGGCCTCTACTACAACATCTACGCCGGTTCCGGCGGACGCGGCGGCGAGTGCATCAACTACTCCACCGCCGAAAACCTCCGCGGCCCCTGGACGTTCCGCGGAATGGTGACCGGCGCAGCCGAAAACAGCTTCACCATCCACCCCGGCGTAGTCGATTACAAGGGCCACACCTATCTCTTCTACCACAACGGCAAGCTTGACCGCGACGGCCAGAGAGGCCAGAGCCTCCGCCGCTCCGTCTGCGTAGACGAACTCTTCTTCAACGAAGACGGCACGATCAAGGAAGTCAAGCAGACCAAGGAAGCCATCACGGAACCGCTGAAGTAAGGAGGACAAGTCCTCCACTGCGGTAGTGCCGGGCTTCGCTCCGGCACGGAAGACATTTTAGCCGTGCATCGCCTGAAAACGGTGCACGGTTTTTTTACGCCCGCGAAACGGGGCAGGGGTGTTCGTTTCTCTTTTTTATAAACTCAGCGGGGGAACGGTCCGGCGTTGGCGACGCCGCGCGCGGAGCATTCCCGGCCGTAGTCGAGCAGACCGTCCACGTACAGCTGGCCGTCGGATTCCCGGCGGTGGATGAGGCGTTCGGGAATCTCCTCGACCTGATAATCGCGGTAGAGCGATTCGATGAGCGCGGCGTGATTGCGTGCCATGGCGAGCGAACACGTGAAGATCGAACGGTCGGCGAGCTTCGCGACCACGTCGTCGAACATGGTGCCGTAGCAGTCGGTGTCGGGACCGCCCGCGATCTCGTTGCCGTCCGCGTCGTGCATCGACCAGTCGCCGTTCAGCTCCCAGTCGGCGCGTCCCGCCGTGCACTGCACGATGATGTGCGGCTCGGTGGTGTCCAAGCATGTGTGCGTGAGGAAAGCCGAGACCGGGACGCTGCCCGCGTTGAAGTCGATCGCGCAGGTGTCGAACGTCTCGATGGTGCGTCTGGCGCGGAAGAGGCGGGCGGCGGTGATGACGGGTTCCGCCGTGGCTTCGAGCTTGTCCGCCGCGAGGAAGAGCGCGATGTTCAGGTAGTGCGCGAAAGCGTTGTTCGCGGGGGAGTCGAGGATCAGTGCCCCGGTCGCGGGCGAGGCGATCCTGCCCGCCCAGTTGTTGCGTCCGTAGTAGGCGTCGCCGCGCGGCCAGAACCCGTGGAACCGGATGGACTGGATGCGTCCGAGCCTGCCGGAGAGGATCGTCTCCTTAATGCGGCGGATGTTGCGGTCCGCCATGTGCTGGAATCCGACGGTTACGGAGAGGTCCGGATGCGCGTTCGCGGCGGCGATCATGCGGTCGACGGACGCCGTGGTCGTGGAGACGGGTTTCTCCACCAGCACGTTCACGCCGTGTTCGAGCGCCTCGCAGGTCATGGGCTCATGGAACTCGATGCCGACCGGGAGGCCGATGAGCGCGAGGCCGGGGATGGCGTCGTACATGGACTTTGTGTCCGGGAAGATGCGCACGCCGCGCTGTTTGAGGAGCGCGACTTCCTCCGGGGCCTTGTCCGGGGAACGGACCACGGCGGCGGCCCAGTCGATCCTGCCCGCGTCCTGCAGGCGGATGTAATGGCGGATGTACATGCTGGCGAACCCGCGGGCGCCGACGACTGCGACTTTCGGAAGGGACATGGGAAAGCTCCTTGTATGTGCTATGTTCGATTTGAGTTCAGAAACGGATGATCGTGCCGTCGTCCGCGGCCTGGCGCGTCAGCAGGCACGCGCGGGTCAGGGCGAGCGATTGCCGCGTGTCCACGAGACAGTCCCGGCGGCCCTCCAGCCCGAAGACGAAATCGGAAAAGATCTTCCGGTCGGGCGCATCGGGTTCGATCGTGCGCTGTCCGGCGGCGTCGATGAGGATGATATGCCCGTCGCGTACCTCGATCACGCCGGAGGTCCCCGCGACGCGGACGCGGTCGTCGCCGTGGGACGGCGCGGCGGCGGGGCGGAGGTATTCGATGCTGGCCTCGGCGAGCGCGCCGGATTTCATCGTGAAGATGGCCTGCGCCGCGATCTCCATGGAGCCGTTGCCGAAATTGTCCTCGCTGGTCTGTGTGGCGGCGACGGTCGCGAATCCGCTGTCCGCGAACCACATGATCCAGTCGAGCGCGTGGCTGCCGACCCACGGGATGGTCCCGCCGTAGGTCTCACGTTTTTTATAGAAGTCGGGGCGCGTGCCTAGCCGGTAGGATTTCTGGGCGTAGATGAGCTTGACTTTGCCGATCGCGCCGTCCGAAACGAGGCGGTGTGCGTGGTACATGGCGGGATCGTAGCGGAGCCCGACCATGGAGACGAGCTTGCTTGAGCTTGTTTTGAGCGCGTTTTCGATGGCGTCGAGCGATTCGGGCGTGAGCGCGATCGGCTTTTCGCAGAAGATATGGATGTTCCGGCGGGCGGCCTCCACGCACATCTTCGCGTGCAGGTCGTACTTGCCGTCGATGCAGACGATGTCCGGTTTCTCCTCGTCCAGCATCCTGCGCCAGTCGTCGACGACGCGCGGAGAGAATCCGCATTTCGCGGCGTTTTCGAGCAGGGGCACGGGCGAATCCTCCGGACATCCGGGGGAAACGGCGGCGAGCTCGATCCCGGGTATTTCGTTCAGGCTCTCGAAGACATAGCAGGAATGCCCCCGCATGCCGATCATGCACAATTTCATGGCGTCGCTCCGGTTTTGTGTTTGTTGTATTATTTCTTCAATGTATCACATCGGAGGAAAAAGTCAACCTGTTTTTCCGTCATCCGGAAACATTTTTGCGGAAAAATCGCTTGACAAGCGCGGAATATCATGCTATAGTATTGCCATTATGAAAAAGAACGCGTACATTGACTTCTTCGATTGGCGCTGGTGCTGACGGTGAATCCGCCCGGACCGGGTCATTTGCGTCGTTTTTTTCATAACACAACCGAAGGTCAAGGCGGATCAGACAGAACGTTTGGTCCGTCTTTTTTTAACCAAAGGCAGTCGGAAACAAAGAAAGGGGCTGCCGAATACCAGGAGCAAGAACTATGGAACACGAAATCCCGTACAAAATCTATCTCTCCGAGGATGAACTCCCGAAGGCGTGGTACAACGTCCGGGCCGATATGAAGAACAAGCCGGCGCCGCTGCTGAACCCGGCGACGAAACAGCCCGTGACCGCCGAGGAACTGGGGCATGTGTTCTGCGACGAGCTCGTGAAGCAGGAACTCGACGACACCACGCCGCTGATCCCGATCCCGGATGAAGTGTACGATTTCTACAAGATGTACCGCCCGTCGCCGCTGGTGCGCGCGTACTTCCTGGAAAAGGCTCTGAAAACGCCCGCGAAGATTTACTATAAGTTCGAGGGCAACAACACCTCCGGCAGCCACAAGCTGAACTCCGCCATCGCGCAGGCGTACTACGCGAAGAAGCAGGGACTGAAGGGCGTCACGACCGAGACCGGGGCAGGACAGTGGGGAACCGCGCTCTCCATGGCGTGCGCGTTCTTCGACCTCGACTGCCATGTGTACATGGTGAAATGCTCCTACGAACAGAAACCGTTCCGCCGCGAGGTCATGCGTACCTACGGCGCGGACGTCACGCCGTCGCCCTCGGACACGACCGAGGCCGGACGCCATATCCTGAAGATGTTCCCCGGCACCACGGGCAGCCTCGGCTGCGCGATCTCCGAGGCCGTGGAAGCGGCCGTCACGCACGAGGGCTACCGCTACGTGCTCGGTTCCGTCCTCTCGCAGGTCCTGCTTCACCAGAGCGTCATCGGCCTCGAGACGCAGACCGCGCTCCGCAAGTACGGCATCAGGCCGGACATCATCATCGGCTGCGCGGGCGGCGGCTCCAACCTCGGCGGCCTGATCTCGCCCTTCATGGGCGAAAAGCTCCGCGGCGAGGCGGACTACCGCATCATCGCGGTCGAACCGGCGTCCTGCCCGAGCCTCACGCGCGGCAAATTCGCCTACGATTATTGCGACACCGGACGGATCTGTCCGCTCGCGAAGATGTACACGCTCGGCTGCGGCTTCATTCCGTCCGCCAACCACGCGGGCGGTCTGCGCTACCACGGCATGAGCTCCGTCCTGTCCCAGCTGTATGACGACGGCCTCATGGAAGCCGTTTCCGTGGAGCAGACCTCCGTGTTTGCCGCCGCCGAACAGTTCGCGCGCACCGAAGGCATCCTGCCCGCGCCGGAGAGCAGCCACGCGATCCGCGCCGCCATCGACGAGGCGGAGAAATGCCGCGACACCGGCGAGGAGAAGACCATCGTGTTCGGCCTGACCGGCACCGGGTATTTCGACATGGTCGCGTACCAGAAGTTCAACGACGGCGAGATGGACGACTACATCCCGACCGACTCCGAACTCGAAAAGAGCTTCGCCACGCTGCCGAAAATGTGATCGCCATCGCGGTATAGCAGGCCGTTCCAAAACTGAAAAACATCAAGCCGGATCCGGAATCAAATCCGAACCCGGCTTTTTCTTGTCTTGTAATCCGGTTCCCCGTTAAACGCCGAAGCGTTTCAGCTCGTTCAGGAGCTCTTTGAGTTTCAGCGGCTTCGCGATGTGTCCGTCCATGCCCGCCTGAAGGGACTTTTCCTTGTCCTCCTCGAACGCGTTGGCGGAGAACGCGAGGATCTTCAGCTTGTCTCCGCCGGGGAGCTTGCGGATGATGCCCGTCGCCTCGTATCCGTCCATCACCGGCATCTGGATGTCCATCAGGACGAAATCGTACGCGTCCATGCCGTTCTCCCGGAGCATGTCGACCGCGAGCTGTCCGTTCAGCGCGGTATCGACGGTCGAGCCCTGGTGCTGAAGCTGGAGCACGCCGATCTTGAGGTTGAGTTCGTTGTCGTCGACCAGCAGGATTTTTTTGCCTTTGAGCGAGACGACCTGTTCTTCCTTTTTCTCCTGGGCGGGATCGGGTTTCCCGCAGGATTGGCGGAGCACCCGCCGCAGGTCGGACGGGAAGAGCGGTTTCGAGATGAATCCGGTAACGCCCGCCTCTCTCGCCTCGTCCTCGATGTCGGTCCAGTCGTACGCGGTCAGGATGATGATGGCCGCGTCCTTCCCGATGACCTTGCGGATGCGGCGGACCGTTTCGATCCCGTTCATGTCCGGCATCAGCCAGTCCACGATATAGACTCTGAAATGGTCGCCGTGTCGGAGCGATTCCTCCGTGCGGATGACGGCTTCCTTGCCGGAAACGCACCATTCGCTGCGCATCCCGATCTCCCGGAGCATGTCGGCGATGCTCTGGCAGGCGTTGACGTCGTCGTCCACGACGAGGCTGCGCAATCCCTTCAGTTCGGGGATCACCGGGTCGGAAGTTTTCTTATCGGCGAATTTGAAATCCAGCGTGACGACGAACTCGGTGCCTTCGTCCTTCTTCGAGGCGACGGTGATCTTGCCGCCCATCATGTCCACGATGTTCTTCGTGATCGCCATTCCGAGTCCGGTCCCCTGAATGCGCGAGACCGTGGAGTTCTCTTCCCTCGTGAACGGATCGAAGATCGTTTTGATGAACTCGTCGCTCATGCCGATGCCGTTGTCCTTGATCCGGAACTCGAACGTGCCGTAGCCCGCCTTCGTCGAGGGTTTCTGGATGATCCGCAGGGTGATCGTGCCGCCCGGACGCGTGTACTTGATGGCGTTGGAGATCAGATTGAGCAGCATCTGGTTCAGTCGGAGTTTGTCGCAGAGCACGAGCTCGTTTTTCACGTCCACCGTGTCGATGAAAAAATTGTGCTGTTTCGCCTGGATGTCCGCCTGGACGATGTCCCGGAGCACGTGCAGGATGTCCGACAGGGATTCTTCCTTCTCGTTCAGCGTCACCTTGCCGGATTCGATGCGGCTCATGTCCAGGACGTCGTTGATCAGCGAGAGGAGGTGCTCCGAGGACCGCGCGATGGTCGACAGATAATCCTGCACGCGTTCCTTGTCGTCGATGTGGCTGGCGGCGAGTCCGGTGAATCCGATGATCGCGTTCATCGGCGTGCGGATGTCATGGGACATATTGCTCAGGAACGCCGTTTTGGCGCGGTTCGCGTTCTGCGCCATCTGCAAGGCGTCTTCGAGCTCGTCCTGCTTCTTTTCGAGCTGCTGCCGCTGCTGTTCGATCGTTTCCGTGTGTTCCTGCAGCTGCCGGTTGATCACCGCCAGTTTGTGGTTGCTGATCCGGACGCCGACCAGCCTCGTGGCCAGCGCGGCCAGAACCGCGACCAGGACGATCGCCAGCTTGACATGCTCCCGGAGGAAATCCATCACGGAATACTTGTAAATCTTTCCCGCGTAGGAATACGACGTCTTGTTGATGAAATCGGGATCGAGCATCGTCAGCCCGCGGTTCATCAGCAGCATCAGGCCGATGTTGCCGTTCGCGAACGCCATGCGGAACGTGAAACCGTTCTTCGCGCGCACGGTCCGGAGCGAATGGTATTTGCCGGGCTTCAGAAGAGCCTCGGACCTGAGGCCGTTCAGGAAGGTCCCGTCCGACGTCCCGTTCAGCAGGCCGTCGAGACATCCCCGGATATCATCGTAGAACACGATTTCCGAGTCCGGGAGCGAATCCCTGGAATAATAATACTGCATCATATTGGTCTTGTTGACGCCGATTCGTTTGCCTTTGCCGTCCCCGATGTCGTTCAGAAACGCCAGATCGCTCGTCAGCGTCGCAAGTATCTTCCCGCCCATGATGTGGTAATCCTGTCTGACCGAACTGCTGATGTAGGCGGGGAACATCAGGTCGATATCCCCCGATTCGACCGCCCGGTATCCTTCCTCCTGATCGTCGAAACAGATGAATTCCACATCCAGCAGGTCTTTCAGGTTCAGTCCCTTGATGATCTCTCTTATCGCCTCGATGCCCGCGCCGGACGGTTCGCCTTTTTCGTCCTTCGTGGAGAAAGGAAGATACTTGTCGAAAAAGCCGATGCGCAGCACTTCGTGATCCGCGATCCAGTTCTTTTCCTCGTCCGTCAGGGTATGGCTCAGGACCGTATCGGAAAAGTAGCGTTCCTCCAGCCTTGTGAGATAGTAGATGTCGTTGCCGATCACTTTGTCCAGCGCGGAATTGATGTCTTCAATCAGATCCGGCCTCTCCTTGTTCGCGACCAGATAATAGGCGGACGTCCCGATCTTTTCGATCGCCGAGAGATCGCGCTTCGCCATCAAGCTGACTTCCAGGTCGAGATCGATCTTTCCGGCATACAGGTCGGCCTCTTTCTCCGGGATGGAATCGTATTCGACGATCTTGAAGTCGACATTCTTCTTCTGGCACCACTGTTTCAGGAGCTCGGTCGTGATCGTCCCGCTCGTGGTCCCGACCGTCTTGCCGTTCATGGACGCATGATTGCCGGGCGTGACGGACGTGTTTCCGTTCAGGGCGTACAGATAGTAATACTCGTTCCCCATCGCCTCGTCCGGGTACAGGATCCGTTTGGCGCGTTCCTCCGTGTAGCTGATGTCGTAGAAGAGATCGACTTCTCCCGCGAGAAGCTTTTCCGCGCAGGCGGAAAAACTGTCGCACGGGACAAATTCAATATCCCATCCGGCGTAGGTCCCGACCATCTGGATGTAGTCGAACGCGTAACCGGAGTACGGCCTGTTGTTCTCGTCGACCATCATCAGTCTTTCGAAATGCGTGTAGGGGACCCGGACGACTTTCCGCGTCCCCTGGTCCGCGGCGGAAAGCGTCCCGGACAGCAGGAGAAGCGCCATGCCGATCAGCATGACCGTCAGGTGAAAACGAACTTTGAATGATCCCGGATGATGGTTGTGTGTCATTGTCAGTCTCTTGATTGCTTAAAGCCTGTGGTCGGTCAGGAAATCCCCCCGTTCAGGTGAACAGGCCGGAGAGTTTGTCTATGGTCAGCGGCTTCAGGAGGATCCCCGTGAATCCGTGACTTGCGAATGTCTTCCGTGCCTCGGCGTCGGCGGTGACGGCGTAGACGGGAATATCCTTGAACCGTTCGTCCGCTCGTATCTTCGCGACCAGGTCCCTGCCGTTCATCTTCGGCATCCACATGTCGGTCAGGACCAGGTCGAACGGCTTTTCCGACGCCCGGATCTTTTCCCATGCGTCCTCCCCGTCGACGGCGGTCGCGACGTCGCGCAGACCGATCCGTGTGAGGAGCGCCTTCAGGACGGCGAGGTTCAGCGGGACGTCGTCGACGATCAGCATGCGGCAGCTCCGCATGCGCTGTTTCGCCAGGAGCGCGTTCGCGCAGTTCTTCGCCTTTTCGATATCCTTCCTGACGTCCGCGTCCTTTTTGTCTTCCTCCGGGGCTTTCACGGCGAACTTCACGTTGCGCAGTTCCAGCGTGAACGTGGAACCCTTGCCGAGTTCGGAGACGAACGACAGATCGCCGCCCATCCGGGCCGCGAACTGTTTGCAGATGGCGAGGCCGAGTCCGGTCCCCTTGATCTTCGCATCCGTGCCGACCTGCACGAACGGATTCATCAGTTTGTCCTTGGCCTCGTCCGGGATGCCGCACCCCGTATCCGAGACGGAGAGCACGAACACGCCGCCGTTCTCCCCGCCCAGTTTGTTCCAGAAGGAGGCGCGGACGCGGATTTCGCCGTGTTCCGTGAACTTGACGGCGTTGCCGATGAGGTTGAACAGAATCTGGCGGATGCGCTGCGGGTCGACTTCGAGCAGCGGCATCGGGCCGAATTCCTCCTTCAGCTCCACGTCGCTGTTCCGGGTCGTCACGTCGAAGGAGTGGAGCACGGCGGAAACGATTTCGCGGACATCGGTGAGTTCCGGCCTGATGTCCATCTTGCCGGATTCGAGCTTGGAGAGGTCCAGCACGTCGTTGATGAGCTGGAGCAGAGTCTGGCCGCTGGTGGAGATGGCGGACAGAGCCCTGTTCCGTTCGTCCTGATCGTCGATGCCGTCGAGCAGAAGCTCGGTGTAGCCGATGATGGCGTTGAGCGGCGTACGGATGTCATGGCTGACCGAGGAGAAGAAAAAGCTTTTGGCCTCGTTCATCTCCTCGATCTTCGCTTTTTCCGACGCCAGCCTCAGCTCGCGCTTGCGCAGGATGGTGATCAGACTGTACAGAATCCCCAGCGAGATCAGGAGCAGGGTCATCTCGACGACCGCGCTGCAGAGCATGGAAACGTTGAGCGAACCGAGTTTTTTGATGATCTGTTCCTTTCCGGCGTCATCGTTTCCGGCGATCGCGGTCATGCACTCGTAAATGGTGGACTTGGCGCTTTCGAACGAGGTCTGGCGCACCCACATCAGGGATGCGAAGATGATGGTGACGACGAGGGAATTCCAGACCACCATGGAGCGTCCGAACCGGTGCTGGTGTCCTTCCTTGAAGACTCTATGGTAGAGAAGGAAGCCCAGGATGCACCAGACGGCGAGGAGCAGATAGGACGGCGCCGCCATGACGCTGCCCGTGATGTAGTTCGGGATCACCAGCAGGAGGCAGAAGAAGATCGAGAAGATCACGCCGATCACGCCGGATGCCTTGATGCAGAAATGCCTGTATTTCCCGCTGTTGTCGCGGATCCTGAACGCAGCCGCGGACGTGTAGCCGTATGCGATCGCCGCGCCGATGCTGGAGACGTCCACGGGCCAGCCGATGGCAGTGCGCCCGAAGAACGGGATCACGCAGGAGATGCCGACGATGAAGAGGATGGCGTTTCTGGGGTTCCCGTCGGCGTTGAGCGCTCCCAGCTGCTTCGGCAGGATATTCGATTTGGACATGGCGTGCATGAGGCGGCTGATCGCGACGAGCGACGCAATGATGCCCGTGATCTGGCTTGCGATCATCAGCGTGCTCATCAGCGCGACGCCCCGCCGTCCCAGGAGATGTTCCGCCGAGGCGAACACGGGCACGCTCCTGATGCCGGAAAGGCCCGGCAGTTCCTTGATGTGCTCAATCCAGGACCGGTGGCCGGCGTCCAGCGTGACGACCGGCAGCAGGGCCAGGAAGAGATAGACGAACGTGGAGACGATGATCGCGGCGACCAGCACGGCCGCCGTTCTCTTCAGCGGGAAACGGAATTCCGCCGAAGAGTGCGTGATTGCCTCGAAGCCGACGAAGGCCCACGGCATGAGCGCCAGGATGCGCGAAATCTGCATGACGGGGTTGACGTCGTCCATGAACGCGGGCGCCATGGCCGCCATGCCGCCCTCATGACGCGCGAGCGCGAAGAAAAAGAAGAAGAATACGCCGGCGGCGAGGATCAGGGCGAAGACGATCTGCGTGATGACCGCCAGTTTTTTGCTCAGGAGGCAGATTCCGCCGCAGACGAGGATCGAGATGATGGCGAGCACCGCCTCGCCGAAATACACGTCGAATCCCGCGACGGTGTAATGGAATCCGAACTGGAGGACGTCGCCGAGCGTGAATCGCACGACCAGGATCATGGCGGTGGCGTTCGCCCAGAGGATGGCGATGTAGGTCAGCCAGAGGAACCATCCGACGATGAAGCCGTGGTCTTCGCCGAACACCCTCTGCGCGAAGGTCGCCGCGCCGCCGGGGCCGGAATAGCGGTTCGTCAGGCGATGGTAGTTGACGGCGAATATCCCCATCGCCAGCGCGCCGAAGAGCATGCCGATCACGGTGCCGAGGGGGCCCGCGCCGGGCAGGAAGGTCGTGCCGGGCATCACGAACGCGCCCCAGCCGACCGCGTAACCGAAGGAGAGCGCGAGTGCGCCCACAGTAGACAGATAGCGAGTGAGTCCGCCGGATGATGGGTTCAGGTCTTCCGTTTTCAAATCCATTCCTCCTACAGGTTACGAAAGCTGGTTTGGAGACACCTCGTTCAGTTGAATATCCCGGACAGTTTGTCGACGGTGACCGGCTTCAGCAGGATCCCCGTGAAGCCGTGTTCGACGAAGAGTTTCTGTTCCTCGATGTCGGCGGTGACGGCATAGACGGGCAGGTCCCTGAAGCGTTTGTCCGCGCGTATCTTCGCGACGAACTCCCGGCCGTCCATTTCCGGCATCCAGATGTCGGTCAGGATCAGCTCGACCGGCTTTTCCGACGCCTGGAGCTTGTCCCACGCGTCCTTGCCGTCCACGGCGGTCACGACGTCGCGGATGCCGATCTTCGCGAGGAGCGCCTTCAGGACCGCGAGGTTCAGCGGGACGTCGTCCGCGATCAGTGTGCGGCATTTCCGTTCCGGCATGTTGTTCGTCACGGCGATCGGGGCGCTTTTCTGCTTTTTCTCCGCGGGCGGCGCGGGCTTTTGTTCCTCAGCCGTCTTTTTCTCGGCGGGCGGCAGGGCTTTAGGCTCCTCCGCGGACTTTTTCTCGTTGTCCGCGTCGCGGCGTTTGTTGCGTTCGCGGATGAGTTCCTGTCCGGCGGCGATCTTCTTATTCGTCTCCGGCGAACGCCGTGCGCTCTTCACGTCGCGCAGTTCGAGCGTGAACGTGGAGCCTTTGCCGAGTTCGGAGACGAACGAGAAATGGCCGCCCATGCGTGCCGCGAGCTGCCTGCAGATGGTGAGGCCGAGTCCGGTCCCCTTGGTCTTCGCGTCGGCGCCCGCCTTCGCGAACGGCCTCATGAGTTTTTCCTTCTCCTCGTCCGCGATGCCGCATCCGGTGTCCGAGACGGAGAGCGTGAAGACGCCCTTCTCGTCGCCGATGTCGTTCCGGAACACGGCGCTGACGCGGATTTCCCCGTGCTCCGTGTACTTGACGGAATTGCCGATGAGGTTGAACAGGATCTGGCGGATGCGCTGCGGGTCGACTTCGAGCAGCGGCATGGGACCGAAATCCTCCTTCAGCTCCACATCGGTGTTCATGACGGACACGTCGAACGAGTGCAGCACGGAGGAGGCGAGTTCGCGGACGTCCGTGAGCACGGGCGTGATGACCATCCTGTCGGATTCGAGCTTGGAGAGGTCCAGCACGTCGTTGATGAGCTGGAGCAGGGTCTGTCCGCTGGTGGAGATGGCGGTCAGCGCCTTGGAGCGTTCCTGTTCGTCCGGGATCCCGCCGATGAGCAGTTCGGAGTAGCCGATGATGGCGTTGAGCGGGGTGCGGATGTCGTGGCTGACGGCCGAGAAGAAGAAGCTCTTGGCGCGTTCCGCCTCGATCTCCTTGTCGAGCGCGGCATGCAGGTCGCTGTCGGTGAGCTTGCGGTCCAGCGCGGCCTCAAGCACTTCGCGGCAGCGGATGAAGAAGTCTTTTTCGTGGACGCCGAGGGAACGGTGTGCGGCGTAGGAGATGCCGAGGTTGCCCCAGCTCTTTCCGCGGACTTCCAGCGGGACGAGCACGAGTGTCTCGCACGGCGGGATATGGACGCCGGGGGAACGTTTCTCGTAGGCGCTGACGATGAGGCTGCGGCTGCTGCCGCTGAACTCGCAGACGCCTTCGTCCTGGAGACGGTTGAGGAAGACGGAGAGATCGTCGAGCTTGGCATCGGCGCGTTTTTCGAGGACGCCTCCGTTCCTGAAGAGCGTGTATTCCGGTTCCATGAACGCGACGCCGTTCTGCTGGTCGTACTGCGCGATGTAGACGGCGTCCGCGGAGAGGCGTTTCAGGATGATGCTCAGGACGTGGACCGGGCTGGAAATGACGTTTTCGGACTGGAGCGCGAAGAGCGACTGGGCGATGGCCTCGGCGTTCTCGTGAAGCTCGTGGGTCTCCGTCATGTCGACCGCGCATTCCAGGATGTACTGCGGATCGCCGTTTTCGTCGCGGATCGTCTGCGTCTTGATCGCGAAATGCTGGCCGTCGTGCCGGTGGAGCAGGAACGACTGCGAATTCTGCTCGGGATGGCGCAGCGGGCATTTCTCCGGGGGAGAGTCGTACTGGCAGACGAAGTCGCGGCATTTGCAGCCGACGACGTGCTGGAGGTCGTTGCCGAACGCCTTGAGCGCGGCCGAGTTCGCGGTCACGACCTCCCCGTCCGGCTTGAAGAGCAGAAGCGGGATGGCGGCGCTTTCGAAGATCTCCGAGCGGAGCTTCTCCTCGGCGACGGCCCTGAACATGGTCTCCTGGCGCTTGTTGCGTTCGCGGCAGATCAGGATCACGTCGGCGGCCTCGTGCACGCTTCGGAGGATGCGTTCGGAGAAGCGTTCCTGCGCCTGCCGCACGAAATCGAACCCGATGAAGCCGAAGAGCTCGTTGTTCTCGTCGCGGAGCGGCGTGATGATGAGCGACTGGACCTTCTGCATCTGGAGCCAGGAGCTGGTGACGGGGTTGATCTGCTGCACGTCGGCGGCGAGGTAGTCCTCGCCTTTTTCGAGCGCTTCGCAGACGTCGGGGAACATGTGGATGTCGTACACGCCCTGGAATTTGCGGTCGATGTCCTCGGCGCACCATTCGTAGGCGAGGTTCCAGCGCACATCGCCGTCGTCGTTTTTATAACTGTAATAAATGAAGCAGCGGTCGGCGTCGATGTATTTGCCGACTTCCTCGATGCTCGGGACGATCGCGTCCTGGTCGGGCGGCATGGCGAGGATGGACTTGAGCGATTTGGCGAAGAACGTCTCGGCCTCCTCGGCGTTGACGGCGCGCTGATATTCGCCCTGAAGCTGTTCGTTGATCTGGATCACCTTGTTGGTCTGGAGACGGAGCTCCGTGATGTCTTCCGCCACGCAGAACAGCACCAGTCGGCCGTCCGGCAGGGACATCGGGCCGCGGCGGTAGAGGAACGTGTGCTCCACGCCGTCCGGGAAGACGCAGACGAGCTCCTCGAAGATCATCTTGTTCTCGCGCACGGCTTCCTTGTCGGCCTTGCGGAGGCGCTGCGCGATCTCCGGCGCGAAAAGGTCGGCGCTGTTCATTCCCGCGACTTCCGACTGGTCCTTATGGAACAGTTTTGCGTAAGCGTCGTTGCAGCGGATGCAGCGGTAGTCGTTCTCGACGTCCTTGATGGCGCACGGGATGGGCATGATCTCGAAGATGTTGTTCACGAAATCGAACTCGCGGTTGATCCGGGAGTTCGCCGCACTGAGGTCGCTGTAGGTCTTCTGGCGTTCCAGCGCGTTCTCCAGGATCTTCACGCTCGTCTGGATGAACTCCTTTTCGCTTTCGGAGAGGATGCGTTTCTTCGCATAGCCGATCGCCAGCGACCCGAAGATGTCGTCGTTGCAGACGACCGGCATGGAGTACGTCGTGGTCGGCTGCCATGCGCCGTTCTCCGCGTCCAGCACGGCGTACATGCGGAGGATCTCAAGCGGGGCTCGTGCGTCGATCTCGAACGGTTCCAGGGAGACGACGCGCTTGGTGAAATAGTGGAAATCGTCCAGATCGGCGACGACCCGTTCGCAGGGTGTCGCGGGATCGAGGTGGGCGTGGCAGTCCGGCTCGACAATCGCCTGGCCGGCCGCCTCGTCGACGCGGATCAGGTGGCAGAAGTCCGCGTCGAGGCGTTTGCGGATGACCTCGATCACTTTCTGCGGATGGGAGACCGCCTCGTTGGTCTGAAGAGCGAGCAGAGCTTCGGCCAGCGCCTCGTTGTTGCGCTGTTTCTGCGTGGTGTCGGTCACGTCCTGGGACATGCCGAAAATGCAGGTGTGGCCGTCCAGGTCGGAGATTTTGAGCTTGGTCGTCAGGAAGCTGCACGGCTTCCCCTGCGCGTCGAGCGTGTTCTCGATATACGAATTGGCCGCGTCGACGGAGAGCGTTTTGCTGTCGTCCTCCTCAATCTGCAGCGCGGTGGCTTCGTCGAAGATTTCGGCGTCCCTGTTGCCGACCACTTCCGCGACCGTGTTCCGGCAGGCGAAACGCGAAAACGCGATGTTGCAGTCCACATAGCGCTGAGAGCGCACGTCCTTGATGTAGAAGAGCATCGGGATATTGTCCAGCACCTTGCGGAGAAACGCATTCGCGCGGCCGTGCTGGCGGATCAGGAACGTCACGAGGGCGAGCAGGGACAGGAAGAATCCGGCATATCCGCAAAGCTGATAGAAGAACAGGTACTTGTAGTGGTCCGTGAGGCTCTTGCGGTAGTCGGTCAGGAATTTCTCCGCGTCGTCCAGGCTCTTGTCGATGGAGTCATAGATGTGGTCCTTGTACGTGAGATAGCTCAGGCCGAAGATGATGTTCTCCGCGATCTTCCTCCGCTCTTCGAGCGAGGCGGATTTCTCGTCCTCCGGCAGGATGTAGTCGCGCACCTCGGGCGGGCAGTCGGGCTCGGCCAGTTCCTTGTCGGTGATGACCAGGCGCATGGCGTGGTATTCGAGGCCCATCAGCTCCACGGAATACCGCATGGCATTCTCCAGGTCGCGCCGCACGGTCAGACCGTTCGGCAGGTCCTTCACCTTTTCCAGACCCTTGTCGCGGTTCCGGTCCATATTCGCTTCCTTGAAGAAAAGGTCCCGGAAAACGTAGTTCCCCGTGATGACGTAGCGTTCCACGGCGTTCGTCATGACGTCCGAGCCGTGGCGGATCAGAGCGCCCGCCGCGTGGCAGTCCATGAAATGGTCGTGGGTCCGTTTCGTCTCTTCGGTATTGCGGTTCATCCTGTTGAGGTTGAAAAAGAGAAAACCGAGCAGGGATATTGTCAGAAAACCGAGGATCAGGATCGTGATCTTCGCCTTGTTTGCCGAACTGAACTGTTGATTCAAAGCAGGCTCCTTGAGCTCAAAAAAGGTTTGTGTTGATGCATAATACTAATAATATACGCATGTGCGAAAAAAAATCAAGCGATTTTTTAATATTGTTTTTCCTCATGCGGAAAGAATACCTTGTTTCTCCGAAGCCGGAGAGATTATGCGGTGTATGGGTACAAAAAACGCCCGCGGAAGTTTTCGGCTTTCGCGGGCATTCCGAATTCAGTTGTGTTGTCGGATGATTATTCGTAGCGGAGCGCTTCGATCGGGTCGAGACGGGAGGCTTTCCAGGCGGGGTAGAACCCGAAGAGGATGCCGACCGTGGCGGAGACGATGACGGCCGCGACGATGGCCTGCGGACTGGCTTCGATGGGCCAGCCGAGCACGCCTGCGATCATGAGGGACGCGCCGTGTCCGAGCAGGATGCCCATGATGCCGCCGGAGATGCAGAGCACGACGGATTCGATGAGGAACTGGCGGAGGATGTCGCGGGAGCGCGCGCCGACCGCCATGCGGAGACCGATCTCGCGTGTGCGCTCCGTGACGGACACGAGCATGATGTTCATGATGCCGACGCCGCCGACGACGAGGGAGATGAGCGCGACGCCGAGGAGCAGGTTGGTCATGAGCGTGGAGGTCTGGTTCAGCATGGACATGAATTCGGCGGAGTTGCGGACGGTGAAGTCGTCGTCCTGCTCGATGCCGAGGTTGTGACGCTTGCGGAGGAGGTCGGAGACTTCCCGTACGGCCTGTTCATTCTTCTCGATCGTGGAGGCGGTGACGATGATCTGGTCCAGCTGGGTGAAGCGGCTGTAGAACAGTTTGTCCTTCGTGATGCTGTTGTCCTGGTCGGGATAGAGCGCGCGGCCGCTGATGGCGAAGCGTTCGCCGGGGGAATCGGAGACGGTGCTGGATGTGTTGGAGGCGGTCCCGGTCTTGAGACCGGTGACGCGCATGCGCATGGTGGTCCACGGGGTCAGGACCACGTCGTCCTCGTCCGAGCCCATCATGTTCGCGCCCTTGGATTTGAGCACGCCGATGACGGTGAAGGTGACGTCGCCGATGCGGAGTTCGCAGTCGATGGGGGACATGTCGTTGAAGACTTCCTTCACGATGGTGGTGCCGACGACGCAGACGCGTGCGTTGGTGTCGACTTCCTCGTTCGTGAAGAGGCGGCCTTCCCCGATGGTCCAGTTACGGATTTCGAAGTAGGCGGGGGCGACGCCGAACATGTTGCTGGGCACCCAGTTCACGTTGCCGAAGATGACCTGCACGTTGCCGCCTCGGACGACGGGCGAATAGAGCGCGACGCTGGGGCAGTTTTCGCCGATGGCGTCGGCGTCGGCGGGGACGAGCGAGACGGCCGCGCCCGCGCCCTGACGCGCTCCGCCGGGTCCCATCATGCTGCCGGGCATGACCATGATCGAGTTCGCGCCCATGTTTTCGAGGGAGGTCTGGATGGCGCTCTTGGAGCCGTTGCCGATCTCCATCATGGTGATGACGGCGGCGATGCCGATGATGATGCCGAGGGTGGTGAGGAGCGTGCGCGTGGGGTTGCGGCGCAGGGACTTGAGGGAGGTGAGGATGGTGGAGACGATTCTCATAGTCAGGCCCCCTTTGCTTCCGTGCCATGGCGCGGGTCGTTCACGATCTGGCCGTCCTTCAGCATGATCGTGCGCTTGGCGCAGTCCGCGATCTCGGTGGAGTGCGTCACGAGGATGACCGTGATGCCGGAGGCGTTGAGTTCGGAGAACATGTTCATTACCTCGACGCTGGTCTTCGAGTCGAGGTTGCCGGTAGGTTCGTCGGCGAACAGGACCGGGGGCCGGTTGATGAGTGCGCGCGCGATGGCGACGCGCTGCTGCTGTCCGCCGGAGAGCTGGGACGGGAAGTGATCCATGCGTTCGCCGAGGCCGACCTGCTTCAGTGCCTCGATGCCGCGGCGGCGGCATTCGGCGGCGGAGAGGCCCTGCGCCGTGTAGTTGAGCGGCATGATGACGTTGTCGAGCGCGCTCGTACGGGGCAGCAGGTTGAAGCTCTGGAACACGAACCCGATCTTCTTGTTGCGGATTTTCGCGCGTTTGTCGCCGGAGATGCGCCCGACTTCCTCGCCGTCGAAGAAATAATCGCCTTCGGTCTGGCGGTCCAGACAGCCGAGGATGTTCATGAGGGTGCTTTTCCCGGAACCGGACGCGCCCATGAGGGCTACGTATTCGCCCTTGCCGATCTCCAGCGAAATGCCCTTCAGGACGGGCACGGAGATCTCGCCGAGGAAATACGTCTTGCCGATGTTGACGAGTTTGATGAGTTCTTGTGACATGGACGGGACCTCGCGATCAGTTTCTCGGGGCTCCGGGACGCGCGCCCGCCGGAGGACCGCCCGCGCCGGGACGTCCGCCCGCGCCGGGAGCGGTGA
>JAEEGG010011438.1_pt1 | contig 19346 bp, 13 predicted proteins | sample 9134161 | NCBI WGS metagenome assembly JAEEGG01 (sample SAMN16246543, study PRJNA631951) | gut metagenome | biome: gut microbiome; feature: rumen; material: CR-attached | host: Bos | place: Iran: Karaj | collected 2018-10 | reverse complement strand
GATGATGGGGAGGTTCATGGTGAGTGTGGGCATCTCCACTGCGATGGCCTCTTCGTGAGCCTGCTGTATGCGAGCCATCTTCACTTCCTTCTTGATGCCAGTGGTCTGGTCGGCATCTTTGTATGCCATCACAGCTGCGCGAACAACGTTGGCCACGCTTCCACCCTGCTTGTCGCAGTCGCGGAGGGCGGCGTCGAAGTCCTTAGCCTTGATGTCCTTCTTAATCTTGCCAACGAAGGTGGCGAGCTTCTCCTTACCGATGCACTTGCTCAGAGCGATAACACGCTCGATGGCCATGAAGAGCACGGTGAGCAACAGGGTGTGGATGACAGGCACAATGATACCGCCCTTGAAGATGGTACCCCAGATGTTCAGAGGACTGCCGTTGGGATCGCCACCCTCGAAGTTGCTGGCCTGACCCAGGTTCAGGAAGAAGTTTGCGAATGCGATGATACCGCAGATGACGATTACCCAAATAGCATCTTTGATACCGATGCTGCTTGTACCTTTCTTAGCCTTGGGGGCTTTGGGTGCTGCAGGAGCAGCTGCTTGTTTAGTTTCCATAAATCTTTAATTTTTTTGATTTTAAGTTATTAAATAAGTTATAATTAAATAAGTTCGTTTTTTATGTCGCTTACAGCCACGGTTTTATATGGCCTGAGGCGAACTATCTAAGCCGCACATAACATGCTCACGCATGCCGACACGGAATAAACCGCCACAAAGATAGCACAAAAATGTGGACTTCTGTAGGTTTTAACAACGTTTAACTCGTTTTTTTTATTTCTTTAGTTTGCCTAAAGCCTCTGCAATGCGTTGCATGGCCTCACGAATATTGTCATCGCTGGTGGCGTAACTCATTCGGAAACAGTTGGGATCGCCGAAGGCGTCGCCGCCAACAGTGGCCACATGAGCCTCCTTCAGCAGGTACATGGCCAAGTCGGTGCTGTTCTCGACAGGGGAGCCGTCTGGGGCTGTGCTGCCGTAGAAGCTGCTGCACTTGGGGAAGAGGTAGAAGGCACCCTCAGGCACGTTCACCTCCAAGCCGGGAATCTGCTTTGCCAGCTCCACGATAAGGTTGCGCCGGCGCTCGAAGGCCTGCCGCATCTGCTCCACACACTGCTGGTCGTCTACGTAGGCAGCCTCTGCCGCCTTCTGGCTCACCGAGCAGGGGCCGCTGGTGTATTGTCCTTGCAGTTTGTTGCATCCTTTCACTATCCATTCCGGAGCGGCTATGTAGCCTATGCGCCAGCCCGTCATGGCGTAGGCCTTGCTCACGCCGTTCACTACGATGGTGCGCTCTTTCATGCCGGGGAACTGCGCTATCGACTCATGGTGACCCACGTAGTTGATGTGTTCGTAAATCTCGTCGGCCAGCACATAGAGGTCATCATATTTTAATATAATGTTCGCGAGCGCGCGCAACTCCTCTTTATTGTAGACGGAGCCGGTAGGGTTGCTGGGTGAGCAGAGTATGAGCAGCCGCGTCTTTGGTGTGATGGCGTCCTCTAGCTGCTGAGGGGTCATCTTAAAGTCCTGCTCAAAGGTGGCATTCACAAAAACGGGTGTGCCTCCGGCCAGCAGTGCCATCTGCGGGTAGCTCACCCAATAGGGGGCAGGAATGATGACCTCCTCGCCAGGGTTGACCAATGCCATAACGGTGTTGCAAACACTCTGTTTGGCACCGTTGCTCACCAGTATTTCGTTCACACCGTAGTCCAGCCCGTTTTCGCGTTTCAGTTTTTCGACAATGGCTTGGCGCAGGTCGGCATAGCCAGGCACGGGCGAATAGCGCGAGTAGTTCTCGTCGATGGCCTGCTTGGCTGCCGTCTTAATATGGTCGGGCGTGTTGAAGTCGGGCTCTCCCACACTCATGTTGATGACGTCGATGCCTTGGGCCTTCATCTCGGCGCTCTTTTGTGACATTGCCAGCGTGGCCGAAGGGGCCAGGCGCTGCAGGCGATTGGATAATTGTGCCATGTATTGAAATTGCGTTTTGTATTATTTGAACGTGCAAAGTTAATCATTTATTTCGTGATGGTGAAATTTTTCTGCCTTTTTTTAGGTTTTTCGCCCTTTTATTTGTAACTTTGCAAAAAAATAGACAAGATGAAGGAGAGAGAATGCGCTAACATGGCCGTGTTTGCCTCGGGCAGCGGCAGCAATTGTGAGAATCTCATCAACTACTTCAATGGCGGCGAGCACGGAGGACGTGTTTGCCTGGTGGTGTGCAACAAGCCTGACGCTCAGGTGCTGGAGCGCGCTGCGCGCTTGGAGGTACCGTCGGTGGTCGTGACGAAGTCGCAGCTGCATCAGCCAGAAGTGGTGCTTCCGCTTATGGAGCAGTACCATATTGACTTCGTAGTCCTGGCGGGCTTCCTGCCCTTGGTGCCCGATTATCTCATTGATGCCTTTCCGCGTCGCATGGTGAACCTTCACCCCTCGCTGCTGCCCAAGTATGGGGGTAAGGGTATGTGGGGCCATCATGTGCACGAGGCGGTGAAGGCTGCCGGCGAGACGGAGACAGGCATGACGGTGCACTATGTTACTTCGCAGTGCGATGGTGGCGACATCATTGCGCAGTTCCGTGTAGCCCTCTCGCCCGACGATACCCCCGACGACATTGCCGCCAAGGAGCATGTCTTGGAGATGGAGCATTTCCCTCAGGTGGTGGAAGGCCTCCTCTCGTTACCTCATCATGATTAATTAACCTACATGACAGCGATGAATCATCTCAGACTTTGGTGCGCCGCCGCCCTTTTGGCATGCGCTGCCTTCAACGTCCAAGCACAGACGAAGTCGTGGACGGCCGACAACGGTAACGGCACGTTCACTAACCCGCTTTTTTACGATGAGTTCAGCGATCCCGATGTTATTCGTGTGGGCGACGACTACTACCTCGCCGGCACGACCATGCACTCGGTGCCGGGACTCGTCATTCTCCACTCAAAGGATTTGGTGAACTGGGAATTTGCATCCTACTGCTTCGACCGCTTCGACTTTCCTGAAGACCGTTTCGCACTGAAGAACCATCAGGAGATTTACGGTCAGGGCATCTGGGCGCCTTGCATCCGCTACGCCAACAATCAGTTCTACGTCTTTTCAAATGTCAATGGCAAGGGCCTGCAGTGCTACACGGCAAAGGACATTCATGGACCGTGGACGCATCATAACATGCAGGGAAACATCTATGACCTGGGCGTGCTGTTCGATGACGATGGCAAGGTTTATGCCATTCACGGCTATGGCACAGTGAAGTGTACGGAGCTGAAGCCCGACATGAGCGGCCCTGTCGAGGGCACCGAGCGCGTCATCATACCCGATGGCAACGGCGTGGGCGAAGGCCACCACATGTATAAGATTGACGGCACCTACTACCTCATCTCCACCGACTACTCACCCAACGGCCGCACGCTCTGTTCCCGCTCGAAGAGCATCTGGGGTCCCTACGAGACGCGCGTCATCACCGCCGACGAGACCTACGGCTACCATGCCGCCTCGCTGACGCAGGTGCCCCGTGGCACGAAGTACCGCATCGGCGAGGACGGCACGAAGTTCCAGCTTGGCCCTGTCGACAAGGATGCCACCGCCTGCACCAACGCCCACCAGGGTGGCATCGTGCAGGCGAAGGACGGCACGTGGTGGGCACTCTTCATGCAGGACTTCCACTCCATTGGCCGCACCGTGTGCCTGATGCCCATGACGTGGGAGGACGGCTGGCCCATGGTGGGACTGCAGGGTAACCTGGGCCGTGCGCCGCGCACGTGGTTCAAGCCCGACACCAAGCTGGGATGCTATGGCACCGGCGAGGAGGCGCAGCCCATGCGTGCGCCCTACAACCGCAGCGACGACTTCAACGGCAAGACGCTGGGCCGCGTGTGGCAATGGAACCACAACCCCGACGATAAGTTGTGGAGCCTGAAGGGTGGCCGTCTGCGCATACAGAGCCAGCCCGCCGAGCAGCTGATGTGGGCCCGCAACACGCTGACGCAGCGCGTCATCGGTCCAAAGAGCGTTGCCACCGTCGAACTCTACACCAAGGGCATGAAGGATGGCGACGTCTGCGGACTGGGCAACATCAATGTGCCCTGCTCGTGGATAGGCATCATGAAGGACAGCAATGCGGGTACGCTCTTACTCCGCTCTTTCAGCCAATACAATGCCGACCCCACGCTTGCCCCTGCAATTGTGCCCGTTGGTTTAACCGACGGGAAAATCTGGCTCCGCTGCATCGGCGACTACGACAACGATAAAATGCAGTACGCCTACAGCACCGACGGCACGACGTTCCAGACCTTGGGACAAGAGATGCCCCTCAGCTACCAGCTCATCACCTTCCAAGGCTCGCGCCACGCCCTCTTTGCCTTCAACACCAAGGGTAAGCAGGGCGGCTACGCCGAGTTCGACAACTTCACCGTCGACGAACCCTGCGCCGACCGCAGCGGAAATATCCCCTACGGCAAGACCATCCGCATCATCAACAAAGCCACACTCCGTCCCGCCATCGCCTTGAAGCATGGCTTGCTCCATGACACCCACGCTGCCGACAAGAGCGAACTGACGCAGTTCAAGGTCATCGACCGCGGCCAAGGCCAGGTGTCACTGCAGTGTGCCGATGGCCGCTATGTGAAGGTTTATGGTGATGGGCTGCCTGGTGATGTGCGCTTCACCACCGATGCAAAAGAGGCCGAGGTGTTTCTTTGGCAGGATTATCTCGACCACGATTTCATGCTTCTCTCATTGAAGAGTCACCGCTATTTAGGAAAAAGTCCCACCACAGGCAGCCCTTATTCGATGGACTTTGCAGGTCCTGACCCCGCCCGTCGTAACGGTGCTGTGCTCCGATGGGAGTAGAAAGAGAAAAGACACCATGAACAGCAAAAGAAACATTCTACTTCTGGCCCTCATAGCCATGCTATATGCCAGCAGTGCCAGTGCGCAGCCGCGCCGTGGGCGTCGCATGGCTTTCAGCACCGACACGGTGATGGTGCACGACCCCGTCATGGCATGGGAGAATGGCACCTACTATCTGTTGAGCACAGGCAACGGCCTGCAGTGGGCCACTTCTAACGACCGCAAGACGTGGGTGGTGCAGGCGTCGCCCTTTATTGAGCACTTGCCGCAATGGACGCGCGACTCTGTGCCTGGCTTTCGCGACCATGTGTGGGCGCCCGATGTTATCAGGTGGCACGACAGCTGGTGGCTGGCCTACAGCTGCAGCACTTTCGGCAAGAACACGTCGGCCATCGGTCTGATGAGTGCCAACCGCCTCAATGGCCAGTGGCGCGATGAGGGCTGCCTGGTGGCTTCGCGCGAAAGACGCGATGCGTGGAACGCCATTGACCCGGCCTTCGTTGTCGATGACAACGACCAGCTGTGGATGACGTGGGGCTCGTTTTGGGATGGCATACAGATAGCCAGTGTACAGTGCAGAACAGACGGCGCAGCGCCTGCTCCCACTCCCGCAGGAGCGACGGCCAGCTCTGCACGTTGCACTCTGTCCTCACAGCCAAAGACCATTGCCCGCCGTATGGCCTTGCGCGACACGGCCAAGGCCGAACCCAACCCCACGTCGCGCTTTGCAGGGCGCAATGCCATTGAGGCACCGTTCATCTTGAAGCATGGCGGCTACTATTATCTTTTCGTGTCGTGGGACTATTGCTGCCGAGGGGCGCAGAGCAACTATCGCGTGGCGGTGGGGCGCTCGGCAAAAGTTGACGGTCCTTATACCGACCGCAGCGGCAACATGATGACCAATGGCGGCGGTGAGTTGTTCCTGGAGGGTGACAAAAAAGAATTTGAGGCCGCCGGCCACTGTGCTGCCTACGACTTGCCTACAGGCGAGACGCTCTTCATCTGCCACGGCTATGCCACCCGTCTTGGCGGTGCCAGCCTACTCATCCAGCGTAAGGTGAACTGGACGGCCGACGGCTGGCTAGTGCTGGATAAGTAGGCTGACTATTCGGCGCCTGATAGGCTGACTATTCGGCGCGTTGGGGCAATATGTTCACGTCTACACGGTTGAAGGGGAACATGAAGCCGCGTTCCTTCAGCTCCTGATAGACCGTCTCATTGAGGAAGAAGTACACGGCCCAGTAGTCCTTGCCGCGGCACCAGGTGCGGGTGTTTACCACCACGCCGCTCTCGCCCAGCTCTGTCAGTCCCATCCAGGGGGCTGCCACCACATCACTGTCGGGCACGGGTGCCTTCAGTATCAGTTCATTGCGCAGTATGATGTCCATGATGGCCTGCTTCACTTCAACAAGGTCGGTGCCGTAGGCAAACTGGAAGTTCAGGTCTACGCGGCGGTAAGGCTCGGTGCTGTAGTTCTTCATCGACCCTGTGGAGAGCCCTCCGTTGGGTATGATGATGGTTTGTGCATCGTTGGTGCGAATGATGGTGTTGAATATCTGTATAGCCTTCACTGTGCCGGCATAGCCCTGCGCCTCAATGTAGTCGCCCACCTTGAAGGGCTTGAACAGCAGTATCATCACGCCGCCGGCAAAGTTTTGCAGTGTGCCGCTCAGTGCCATGCCTATGGCTACGCCAGCCGAGGCGAAGAGTGCGATGAACGACGATGTCTCGATGCCGAGGATGGAGATGATGATGATGATGAGCGTGAAACACAGCACCACGCTGACGATGCTGGTAAGGAATCCGTAGAGCGTGCTGTCTACCTTGGTGCGCTCCAGCATTTTTAGGAATATTTTCTTTGCCCATTTAATCAGCCAACTGCCAATGATGTAGACTACGATGGCCACAAGCAGGTTCTTGCAGAACCCCAATGCCCACTGACCCAGCAAGCTGTAGGTCTCGGGCGATAACATTTTCTCGAACATAATACTTTTTATTTGTGTTTTTAATTTAACTCTTACATCACCCTCCCCTTGTCCGGGCGGGGGAGAGTGGCCAACGGCCATACTCCTAGCTCCTCCTCATCTTCTCCTCTATCTCCTTGCTGCTGATGCCCAGTGATGCCATGAGCGAATAGCCCAGCATCTCCTGCCGATAGGCTCCTCCCTGTACGGGCTGCATGGTGAAGAGCGTGGCGTGGCGTGAGTCGCTGTCGAAGCGGCGCAGTATCTGGCGCACACCGTCGGCCAGCTCTTCCGGCACTATAATCATGAGGCGCTTTATCTCCTTCTGCATGCACAGCAAGTGGAGTGTGTCGAGCAGCAGGTTGTCTTTTTCCACCACTTGCTCTGTTTGTATGGCGGTGAACACGCATTCGCCCACCCGGCCCTTGAAGGCCTTTCCGTTCAGTTCTTCCTCGTAGCGCCCGGGAGAGAAGTTGGCCAGTGCCTTGTTCTGCCACTCATGTATGAGGATGACTGAGAGCGCAGTGGCTTCTGTAGCTTCTGTAGCTTCTGTAAGTGGCATGCCCCCGTCGAGTGCCACGCATTCTACCCACAGTGCCAGGTCTGCTTTCGGCACACGCCGTTCCAGCATGCGCTCAAAGTTTACGGTGAGGTCGAAGGCCGCCCTGTCCACATACTCTGCGTCTGCCAGTATAACGTTTTCACTCCATTCTGTCTGTTCCATCGTTCAGTTTGCTTTTGTCAGGTGCAGTTCGCGGTTTTTGTTTCTCGTGCTGAGCGTACCAGTGAAGATGTTCCCCTCAGGCACGATGCGGAAGGTATAGATGATGCCGGCCTTCTTCCCGGTGAGTCGTATGGTTCCGTTGTCGTTAGTGCCTGTAACGTTCATGGTGGTGCCATCGGTTTCGTTATGATAGGTGCCGGTCACCTTGTGGTTGGCATCTGTCTCAAGCGTCAGCGTCAGCAGGTAGCCGTCGGCATCGCCTTTCAGCACCAGTTTGCGCGTGGAACTATGGCTGATGGCCGCCGCCACGTCGTCCTCGGTGATGATGTGGGTGGTAGAGGATGGGGCTTCTTGGGCTTCTGCGTCATCTGTGCCTTCTGTGCCATCTGTGTCATCCGTGTCACTTGGGTCTTCAGCGTCTTCGGTGTCGCCCGTGTCGTCTGTGTCATCTGCGTCGTCGTCATCTATTTCTTCCTCGTCTTCCTCATCGCTCATTTCGGTGTTGTTGCTTTTCTGGCTGAGAAAGTAGTACACGCCGCCACCTATGCCTGCGGCCAGCAGTAGGGCTATCAATGCTATTAGCCAAGCCTTTTTCCCCTTGTCCATTTTCTTCTCCCCCTTTGGTGGGACGGGCCTTTTGGGTTGTTCATTCAGTGGGGCTGCATTCTGTGTCCCGGCATTCTGGCTCCTGTCGGCAACTTCCGCATTCGGGTTTCCTCCGTTCTGCACTTCAGCATTCAGTGTTCTGCTGTCCAGCACTTCTGTGGTCATGTTCTCGTCATTCTCCATTGTAATATTGTTTTTTATGATTATCTGCTGTTAGTTGATTAAGCCGCTGAAAGGCATCGGGTAGGCGAGCCATCATAGTAACGGCAGGTTTCTCGCGCGCGCGTGATTTCGCGCACGTGAGCGTTTGGTGCTTGCACCACTTGCACCACATCAAGGTGATGATTCGTGTTTTTTGCGTAGTGCCCTCCTGCGAAAATTTCGCGGCCTCCTGTGAAAATTTCGCGGCCTCCTGTGAAAAAAAGTGGCCGCCAAATTTTGCTGTGAAGCCTCCGTGTTTTGAAAAAGTGGTGCAAGTGGTGCAAGCACCAAACAGTTATACGCGCGTATAAAACGCGCGCGCGAGAGATGCCGTCTCCTCTTTTCCCGGGGAGAACCCGCCAGCTTGGAGCTGATGGCACATGGTCTGTTTGGGGCGTTGGTTGCACTTCCTTGCGTATAACCATTAGTTTTTTATTCGTGTTATGAGTGTTCGCAAAAAACTATTCGAAGTAGAATGTCAGCACTATCATCTTGCTGTGTGCCACGTCCACGCTCTGTGCAAATGGACGCTTGGTGGCGTCTGTCAGCTCGGCGGCATGCTCCTTGCTGAATACGTCGCTCAGGCTGAAACAGAACTTCAGCTCAGGTATGAACTTGAAGAAGGGCAGATAGTAGTCGCAGCCCAGGCCCACCTCTAGCATGGTGTCAAAGCGCTTCAGGTGTATGTAGTCCTGATCTTTGTTCGAGAGGTTGAGCATCGGGCTCACGCCAGCCAGCATATAGGGCCGGTAGTTGTTGAAGCGCTGCGCAGAGAACTTCAGGTCAACGGGCACAGAGATGTAGGTGTTCTTCATGTCCTGTGTCGACTCTCTTGGGTGCCCGCCGTCGTTCAGGTCGTCAAGGTCGCGAAACACCAAGTGCTTCGAGCCGAAGTGCATGGTGGGTGTGACGCGCAGTGCCAGGTGCTGCGACAGCCGCATGTCGGCCACCACGCCCACGCTGAAGCCAGGGTTCCATGTGTCGGCATCGGTCAGGATGGTGCGCTCCACCGGCTCTTCGCTGTCGGGCATTGTCAGCTGTTGCGGGCCAAAGTTGCGGAATTCCACGTCCTGCATGTTGAAGCCTATCTGTATGCCAAAGTGCATGGGGCGCAAGTCGATGTAGGGTTTGTTCTGCACCTTGCGCGTCTGTCCTCCTGCTGTCAGTGCAACAGCAGCTATCAGTAGAATAGAAAAGAATCTTTTCATTACTTATTATATAACGCAGCATTTGCTCACTTATTGCCTTGCTTTCGGGTCTCTTAGCACTTTCAAGTAATGCATAGAGTTAAAAGTTGTTATATACGGGGCAAAAAAGAGAATCTTTTGTATCTTTGCGGTCAATTTACAAAAGGAATGAGCTATGAAGAGAATCATTTTATCAGCCGTGATGGCATGTAGTCTCCTTTCAGCAGGGGCTGTAGTGAAAACTGTTGATGCCGACACCGTCGTACTGAAGAGTGGTAACGCAACAATGATGGTCGACGTGTCGCGCGGTAGTAAGATAGTGTCATTGAAGTATGCCGACAAGGAAGTGCTATCGCAGTCGCGCTGGCCGGAGTCGTTTGGCAGCACGTTCTGGACGAGCCCTCAGAAAGAATGGAACTGGCCGCCTGTGCAGGAGTTTGACAAAGCCCCCTATCGGGTGGTGCAGCAGTCTGAGCAGCACATTGCGGTGGCCAGCCCTGTGTCGGAGCGCTTAGGACTGAGCGTTGGCAAGGACTTCCAGACGGGCAATGCCGACGGCACTTTCGTCGTCACCTACTCCATCAAGAACGAGGGCAGTGAGTCGCGCTGCGTGGCACCTTGGGAGATAACCCGTGTGCCCAACGCCGACGGCATTATCTTCTTCGGCGTAAAGGCCGACAGCATCTGGCCTGCCGGGCTGATGCAGTTTGAGGATGCCTACGGTGCCGCATGGTACAAGACCGACGAGGCACCGCAGAACCGCAAGGTGAATGGCGATGGCAATGGCTGGCTGGCCTACAGTGCCAACGGCATGCTGTTGGTGAAGTGCTTCCCCGACCTGCATCCCGGCGAGGCGGCTCCCGGCGAGGCTGAGGTGCAAGTGTATGTGAACCGCGGAAAGTCATACATTGAGCTGGAGAGTCAGGGCATCTACACCGAGCTGCAACCAGGCGAGCAGCTCACTTGGAGTGTTACTTGGCACCTGATGCCTGTCGATGTCTTACCGCAGCCGTCTGAGGCGCTCCTGCAGAAAGCCATGCGCTGCCGATAGTCAGGCACTTGTCACAACATCGCCAGGCATGTGGGGGAAGTAAAGAAACATTAATCGTCAAGGAATATGGAAACGAAAGAAAGAGAGTTTGGTGGAACCGTATTGAACGGATTCCTGTTTCTGTTCATCAATATTGTGCTCACGCTGGCCAGCCTAGCCAGCATTGTCTATGGCATAGTGCTTTTAGCCGACGACTACTACACTGGTGGCATGGGCGGCTGGCTGCTCATCGGAGGCATTGTGTTGCTGGTGGTTTCGCTTATTTTATGGTCGGGCATGATGATGCTCGAACCCAACGAGGCCCGTGTCACCACATGGTTTGGCAAGTACAGCGGCACCTTCAGCGAGACGGGCTTCTACTGGATTAACCCCTTCTACGCTACAAAGAAGGTGAGCCTGCGCGCCCGCAACCTCGATGCCGAACCCATCAAGGTGAACGACAAGACGGGCAACCCCGTGATGATTGGTCTGGTGCTGGTGTGGAAACTGAAGGACACTTACAAGGCGCTGTTCGAGGTGGACACACAGACCATGGCCAACGCACCCGCCGGACAGCTGGGGGCCGACATGCGCTCCATCATGAACGCTTTGGAGCGTTTCGTGCGTGTGCAGAGCGATGCCGCCCTGCGCCAGGTGGCCGGACAGTATGCCTATGACGATGAGGACAGCCGCCACAACGAGCTCACGCTGCGCGGTGGAGGGGAGGAAATAAACGAACAGCTAGAGGAGAAGCTCAACGAGCGCCTGGCCCTGGCCGGTATCGAGGTGGTAGAGGCCCGTATCAACTATCTGGCCTACGCGCCAGAGATAGCTGCCGTGATGCTGCGCCGCCAGCAGGCCAGTGCCATCATCACTGCCCGCGAGAAGATAGTGGAGGGTGCTGTCAGCATGGTGAAGATGGCACTCGACAAGCTGTCGTCAGAGAAGATTGTGGAGCTGGACGACGACAAGAAGGCCGCCATGGTGAGCAATCTACTTGTGGTGCTCTGCGGCGACGACGCTGCCCAGCCCGTGGTGAATACCGGCACCCTCAACCGCTAATCTGCTTTCTTTCCAACTACCCTAACCATGATTTACCCTGGCAACTACGAACACAAGATAGGTTTTGACGAGATACGCTCCTTGCTGCGCGAGCGCTGCCTCAGCTTATTGGGGCGCAGCGAGGTGGATGGCGTGGCTTTCAGCACCGATGCTGATGAAGTGAACGAGTGGCTGGCGCAGGTGCGCGAGTTCAGGCAGCTCATAGACACCGCCACCGACTTCCCCATGCAGTATTTCTTTGATGTGCGCGAGGCTGTGGGGCGCATACGCATGGCGGGAACACACTTTGAAGAGCAGGAGGTGTTCGACCTGCGCCGATCGCTGGAGACCATTCACAACATTGTGAACTATCTGCTTAGAAGCGATACGCGGGCTGCGGCAAGTGACAAGTCTTCTGCCCAGGCAGAGACAGACGTCAACTACGACTATCCTGCCTTGGCCCGCTTGGCGCACGACGTGCCCACCTTCCCCGCCATGATACGGCGCATAGACAGTATCCTCGACAAGTTCGGACGCATCAAGGACGGGGCGTCGATGGTGCTGGCGGGCATACGACATGAGCTGCAGAAAACGGAGGGTAGCATTTCGCGTACATTATATACTATACTGCATGCAGCCCAGCGCGACGGACTGGTGGAGAAAGACGCTGCGCCGACGGTGCGCGACGGCCGACTGATGATACCGGTGTCGCCCAGCGTGAAGCGCCGCATCAACGGCATCGTGCACGACGAGAGTGCCACGGGCAAGACGGTCTTCATAGAGCCTGCCGAGGTGGTGGAGGCCAACAACCGCATACGCGAGCTGGAGGCAGAGGAGCGGCGCGAGGTGATACGCATACTTACTGTGTTTAGCGACGAGGTGCGCCCCCACGTGAAGGAGGTGCTCGACAGCTATCTGTTTCTGGCACGCATCGACCTATTGCGCGCCAAGACTGAGCTCGCCCGCCACATGAAGGCCATGGAGCCGCAGGTGCAGCCACATCCCCACATCGACTGGATACAGGCCGTGCACCCTCTGCTGCAGATAGCCTTGGCCAAACAAGACAAGCGTGTGGTGCCGCTCGACATAGCATTGCAGAGCCCCGCTGGGTCTCTCCTCATCATCAGCGGCCCCAATGCAGGCGGCAAGTCAGTGTGCCTGAAGACGGTGGGACTGCTGCAGTACATGCTGCAGTGCGGCTTGAGCGTGCCCATGAACGAGCACTCCACCTGCGGCATCTTCCAGAACATTATGATAGACATCGGCGACGAGCAGAGCATTGAAGATGACCTCTCTACCTACAGCTCGCACCTGATGAACATGAAGATGATGATACGCCACGCCGACGACCACACACTGCTGCTTATCGATGAGTTCGGCGGCGGCACGGAGCCTGCCATCGGCGGAGCCATTGCCGAGGCGGTGCTGAAGCAGTTCTGGCAGAAACAGGCCTTTGGTGTCATCACCACCCACTATCACAACCTCAAGCACTTTGCCGACGACCATCCGGGCGTGGTGAACGGTGCCATGCTCTACGACCGCAACCAGATGCAGGCGCTGTTCCAACTCTCCATAGGCCAGCCCGGCAGTAGCTTCGCCATAGAGATAGCCCGCAAGGCGGGACTGCCTGAGGAGGTGATACAGGACGCCAGCGACATTGTGGGGCGCGAATACATACAGAGCGACAAGTACCTGCAGGACATTGTGCGCGACAAGCGCTACTGGGAAGGCAAGCGCCAGACCATTCACCAGCATGAGAAACGCTTGGAGGCAAGGGGCGAGAAGCTGGAGGCCAGCATCGAGGAGATAGAGGCTGAGCGCAAGGCCATTCTGCGGCGTGCCAAGGAGCAGGCCGAGGAGCTGCTGTCAACAGCTAACAAGAAGATAGAGAACGCCATTCGCGAGATACGCGAGCAACAGGCCGAGAAAGAGGCCACCCGCCGTATACGCGAGGAGATGGAACAGTTCCGCCAGGTGGTGGAGGATGCCGACGCCCAGGCTCACGACGAGCTGATAGCACGCAAGATGCGCCAGATAGAGGAGCGGAAAAAACGGAAAGAAGAAAAGAAAAAGAACCGCTCACAGTCACTTGCTAAGGGCGAAAACACTTCTGCCTCAGAAGGCCATGCCGCTGCTCCTTCACAGGGAGAGGCAGAGGGCGGGTCTGCTCTTGCAGTAGGCTCCACCGTGCGCATCAAGGGCCTGACCAGCATAGGCACCATAGAGAAGATAGATGGCAAGCAGGCCATGGTGGTGTTTAACGGCGGCATGCGCACAAAGATGCGGCTCGACCGCTTGGAGCCTGCAAAGGAGAAACCGCATGAGCAAACGAAGACCGAGGAGCGCAATGCGCAGATAGCGGGCGCATGGGCCAGCCTGGGCAACGGCACGCGTCAGACCATAGACAACCGGCGCCAGAACTTCCATCAGGACCTTGACGTGCGCGGAATGCGTGGCGACGAGGCCATACAGGCAGTGACCTACTTCATCGATGATGCCATACTTGTGGGCATGAGTCGTGTACGCATACTCCACGGCACGGGCAGCGGCATTCTGCGGCAGCTCATCCGTCAGTACTTGGCCACCGTGCCCAACGTCAGCCACTATCGCGACGAGCATGTGCAGTTTGGTGGGGCGGGCATCACCGTGGTCGACATAGAATAGTAAGGACTTTCATGAAATAGTGGAAGAATCCCTTTTTATAGGGACTCTCCTTATAGAGACTCTCCTTAAGGGACTCTTTTGGACTCCCTTTTATAGGTAATCTCCTTATAGGAACTCCCTTGGACTCACCTTTTTAGGGACTCCCCTTGCAGGGATTCTCCTTACGAGTGCGGCTTATAAGCGCGACGGCTTATTAGTATTTCTGCACTTATTCTTCGTATTCCTCTTCCTCGTCATCCCAATGGCGGCGGCGACGCCGGCGAGACAGAATCTCGCTGGCGTCTTCCACCTTCTCTCCATTGTCAATAACCTTCATGGAATATTCGAGCAGCCTACCGCAGCCATGTACAATGACGCAGACGGTGGTGGGCGTTTGGTATGTTTTCTTCATCATGGCTGTCATGGCTTATTTTACGATTACTTTGCGGTTACCACTAATGTAGATGCCCTTCGGCAATTTGCCATTTGCAAATGTACGGTTCTCTATCTTGCGGCCCTGCAGGTCGTAGACCACTACTGCTTGCGCATCGTGCGTTGTGCATGTTGCATCCTGACTGATGCCGGTGGTGGTGTCTCCGTCAGTGAAGCGGATGAAACTGCGGACGGGGCCAGGCAGCGTCAAATATGCCTTGCCGGCGGGCACCGTCACTCCCTGCGCGCAGGGGTAGAAGCCCAGACCGGCACTCTTCTTTGCTAGCACATACACATCGTCACTGCTGACGGTAAAGCCTTCCACGTTGGTCACTGCCACCAGCAGGTTGGTATTCACGTCAGCGGGGCTTGTGGCTATGGGCAGCCGGTAGGTGCTGCTGGCACCCTTCATCAGCAGACCGGTATAGGCGGGCACGCTTTGCACGGCGCTCAGTGTCACGCTATTGGTGTTTTGCTCCGACACGATGTAGGCGGCCTCCAGTCCCGCCTCTGTCAGGGCGTCGCTGCTCAGCACCAGCGGATAGCGGCAGCCCAGGGTAGTCCAGCCGCCCGTTCCTATCTGTGTGCCCACAAACTCTACATCATAGGAAGTGCGCTTGGGTGCACAGCCTTCGTACGAGGAGGTCACCGTCAGCGTGCCCGGCTCGGTGAAGGCGTATTCGTAGTAGTCGGTGGGGTAGATGTAGATGTTGTCGAACCTAAAGATGGAATTGTAGCGTCCTGCCACCAAATAGAACCCGTCAAAATCAGCACTTGTTCCCTGTGGCAGGTTGAATGTGCCGGAGCTTCCGTTGCTGATGTTCCAGTCCACCGTTTTGGCAATGCGGTCTACATGCAGGGTGTAGTGATACCATGTGTCAGCAGCAAGTGTTGTGGTGGTGCTCGTTCCGTTCAGGGTGTAGATGGAAGAGCCTTTTGGTGCGGTGATGTCGAAGAGCATGTTAGCATTGTTGTTGATGGCAGCATAGCTGTCCCAGTTGTTAGTGGGATTCGTGCCGCCTTTGCTCATCACGCAGAACTCCACAGGATCTGTATTTCCTGCTTTTATAGCGAGGTCAAACTCTATGGCGTAGGCCGAGGCTGTAGATACGTCTACTCCGCTCAGTCTCTGATAGGCCCAGCGTGTGTTGGTGCTTGCACCAGTATTCACATAGAAGTAATTGCCGTATGTGGCGTCGCCGGTGGCAATGCTCATGTTTGCTCCTGGACTTGTCCAAGCCGTAGTGCTAGTGGTATTCTCATAATCTTCTTGATAGAAGATCTTTCTTATTTCCGCTGCGGTCTCGCTCCCTTCCAGGTTGGTAAAGGTGGCCGTGAGTGTGGGTGTCACCGTATGCTCGTTGTAGTTGAATGGCGTTGGAGTGATGCTGACCACGGGCATCAGTATTCCCTCGTTGGTGGCCTGCATGCTGCTCTCAGCTATGTTGGCATCATCGCAGAAGGTAGCGATACCGTTGCCCACAACTAGGCAGAGGTGTCCTTCGGTATAAGCCAGTGTGGCGTCGCTAATGCCCTCAAGCACAATGTCGTCAGTGCTGCCTGTCATCGAGCCCACGGTGCCTAGGTCGTAGGTGCCGTTGGGCAGTGTGCCGTGCGCCACTATCTGTATGACGGGCTTCAGATACTGCGGGCCGTAGTTCTGCCATGCTTCGCCCGTCATGGTGTTGACGGTCAGGGTGGTGGCGTTCACCTGGTCGGCGGTGAGGTCGGTGTATACGTCGAGGAGCAGTCGTGCGCCGTGGTTCAGTGTCAATGCGGTGGTGGTGATGGCACCCTGTGTGTCTTCGCCGCCGGGAATGATGGTGGAGCCGTAGTCGGCCGTAATGCCAGCGCCGAAGCTGCCGCCCGTGGAGCGCAGTGTAGTGAAGCGGTTCAGCCACAGCGCGCTGTTCTGCAGTGTGCCGTCAAACTCCAGCGTTCCGCCCCATACGTCGGTGGCTCCAGTGTAGGTATGTGTCTTCTTGTTCAGTTTCAGTGTGCCGCCGCCCTGCTTTGTCAGGCGTGTGCTGCCAGTGAGAGCAGCTCCCTTCAGGGTGTGCTGATTGTAGGTGGTGGTTATGTTGTTGTTGTCATCGTGGCCCTGCACCCATTTTGGTGTGTTCACGGTGATGACGGCAGGCTGTGCCCCTTCGGCAATAGTGAAGCTGCTGGCGCTGCTTTTGTTGTCGCAAATGAGCACGTGCTTCCCGTTCAGGCCAGTGCCTATGGTTCCGTCCTTGCCTATCTCCGTTCTGTCTTGGTTGGTGAGTGGCGGCGGAGCCTGGGTGATGCCTTCCATCTCGCCCATGAAGTAGCTGGGGTGGGGTGGCTGGTTGTAAGCCATCATCTGCCAGACCATGGCCTGGCGGTACTGGTGGTCGAACCACAGCGAGGGCATGGAGCGGTTGGTGCTGATGCCTGTGGTGTAGACACAGATGTCAGTGCCGTGGCGCACAATTATTTCCTCGCGCCAGTCGCCAATGATGTCGCCTTGGAAGCAGGGGTTGTTCTTCGAGTCGTTGTTCATGCCGCATCTCTCCTCATCCCTTGAAACAAAGATGCGCCCATTCTCATGGTCCCACACTGCGGGAGCGCCCTCTGTTCCGGGACTGTCGAGAATCTCGTCGCCTAAGTCACCATCCCAGTAGATGCGGAAGTTCAGATGCGACCAGAAAAGGCCGTCATTGTTGCCGGTAGGCCCGTCGGCCACCACAGCATCCTTGACTGAGGAGATGAGTCCTGTGCTTACTGACCGTCCCAGGCATCCGGGCATGGTGCTGGAGAAATTGCCTATCAGGCATCGGCCGTCATCTTCCGTTGCGGTCTGACGGTAGTATATTTCACTGGTGGTGGCGTTGCGATAGTTCATGGCAGGCTTGTCTTCATTGCATCCGAAGAACTCCAGCCCCTGGCGGTAGGGGTCGAAGTCGCCCACGTGCTGTGCGTCGCCGTGGCCCAGGCCTGTGGTGCTGAGGCCATTGCCGTTGTCGTCAATCACCATCGAGCCGTAGACTATCTCGTCGCGTCCGTCCTCATCCACGTCGGCAATGACGAAGTTGTGGTAGCCGTTGCCGTACCAAGGACTGCCGCTTGTGTTGTTGTTCCACGTCCAGAGTGTGCTCCACTTGTTGGTTTTGCGGTCCAGGTCCATGGCTATCATCTTATGTCGGGCATAGATGCCGCGTGCCATGAAGAGGCTGGCCTTGCGCCCGTCAAGGAATGGAGCGCCAAAGAAATACTTTGAAGAGCGGTGGCCGTAGCCTTCAGACTGGCCCCATGCGTTGGCATTCTCACGTGTGAGCGGATAGTCGATGACTTGATACAGCTGTCCCGTCTGGCCGTTCATGTAAATAAGGTATTCCGCTCCTGTGCGTGTCCAAGCGTATTGTGCATCGGTGTGTGAAGTCAGCTCGTTGCGGGTGTTCACCGTCATGTCGCCGATGGTGTGGAGCCGGGTCCACCCGTCGCTGCCGTATACTATCATGTTGTCGGCGCCGCGCAGCACCACCTCTGCCTTGCCGTCCTCGTTCCAGTCGTAGGCAATGATGTTGATTTCGGTAGAGTTCATGCTCACCATGTTCGGGCCGCAGTCTATTCGCCACATCAGCGTGGCGGCTCCCGTCTGCCAGTTCACATCGTAAGCGTCAATCACCACAAACTGTTTGCTGCTGGTGGTGTATATCTCTCCGTTGGCATCGGGGGCGGCATCCACAGTGTTCAGCCGCTTGATGATGATTTCCATCTCACCGTCGCCGTCGAGGTCGGCCACCTCGGCGTCGTTGGGCATATAGTTAGCGGTCACGTTGTTGTGTTCGCGGTCAAAGACGGTGGCAAGGCCAATGTTAAGATAGCCATAGGCATAGCGTGAATTGTTGTTGGGCTTATAGGCGTTGCCATTGCTCCAGGCTTGCACCTCTGCGCACTTTTCTTGCTCCACGCCGTTCACCACGGGTGCCACCATGTATTTGGTGCTGGTGGGAGCGTTTCTCTCGTCATTGTAGCAGGTGGTAGTAAGGCCCGACGCTATTCTTGTGCTATCCTTGTAGAGGTTGTACGTCACCCCATAGTACTCGTTGGCCAGCCGGCGCCAGCTCACCATGTTGGCTGTGCTGTTTCCGGCAGCTCCCACAGGCACCGCCACGAGTCCGCGCCCCAAACTGTCAGTGAAACGTTGTGCCGAGGCCCATTGGCATACAGTAAGGGCGAGCACAAAAAGCATTAGAAATCTCTTCATTGTTTATAGTTGATTAGTTAAATGCTGCTTGTAACAACAGCTGTTTGTCTGCTTTTGCAGTAGGAGTGCCGCCATTCTTGTGGGCTTCACTTTTTCGGCAGGAATGCCGATGCTCCTACTTGGTGGCTGCAAAGTTAGTGAAATAAAACAATAACACAAAGGCCAAGGTCTGAATTTAACCTTTTTTTGCGTTATGCACATACGCGCGCGTTATTACACGCGTGACTGCAAGGTGCTTGCACCACTTGCACCACAGTTCACAAAATAACGGCGGCCTCCCAGAAAAATTTGGCGGCCACTTTTTTTCATAGGAGGCCGCCAAATTTTCACAGGAGGCCGCCGCATAAATGGCTCCACATTCTGCACTCTCCACTAAGAAGTGGTGCAAGTGGTGCAAGCACCAAACAATCACGCGCGCGTATAAAACGCG
>JAEEGG010011436.1_pt1 | contig 19347 bp, 13 predicted proteins | sample 9134161 | NCBI WGS metagenome assembly JAEEGG01 (sample SAMN16246543, study PRJNA631951) | gut metagenome | biome: gut microbiome; feature: rumen; material: CR-attached | host: Bos | place: Iran: Karaj | collected 2018-10 | reverse complement strand
CATCTATCCCGAGACCATCGAACTCTTGCAGAACGGCAAGCCCGTAGCCGAAGTCTACAACCGTGCCATGCGTCGTGACTCGAAACTTGAAAAGGAATTCAACATCTTCGAATACAAATACGACAACTCAGGTGCCGTCATCTGGGAGAAGGGCGCTCACAACGTCTCTTGGCAGGAATGTAAGTTCGACGTGGGCTTGAAGGGTATCTTCGCGTTCGACTTCGGCGATGTGGAGTGGGAGAACGTCCGCTTTGGCGACCTGAAGAACTTCAAGGCATACCTCGACGGCGACTTCAACACCGACCTCATCCTGAAGTACACGCTCACCAAGGGCGTGGAGGCCAGCGTTGAGAAGACGCTCGTGAAGGACATCTTCTCCTATCGCGTCAAGTTCATGGTAGGTCCCGTACCTGTATGGATTAACCTGTCGAGCGACCTCATGGCCAGCGTCGAGGCGAAGGCAGAGGCGCAAGTCTCAGTCAGCGGTGGCGTACGCGCTCATGCCAACCTCAAGGGTGGTGTTGAATGGGATGCCGATCGTGGCACCCATCCTATCAGCAGTTTCGACTACCAGTACGAAATCGTGAAGCCGGAAGTGGAGGCCGAAGCCCATGCAGAAGCCAAGGCTTACGTGTGGCCACAGATTAACATCGGCATCTACGACGTCCTGGCTCCGACCATCAATCCGAAGCCTTATGTCCGTGCCTATGCTGATGCCCGCTCGGCAGAAGCCAACAAGCCTTTCTTCGGATGGAATGCAGGCATCAGTGCTGGTCTTGACCTCACGCTGGGTCTGAGCCTCCAGCTCTGGAAGTGGAAGAAGGAGATTGCCGAGATTGACCCCATCAACCTCGTGGACCGCGACCTCGTAGCCATACCATCAAGGATTGAGATTGCCGACGCTCGACTGACCCGCAACGTGATGAAGGGCGACACCTGTCATGTGAAGTATCGCGTGAAGGGCTACAACGCCATCACAGGCTCCGAGTACAGCATCCCGCTGGCCTGCGTCAAGATTGAGAAGGACGGTGGCGGCGAGATTGACAGCGAGCAGTGGAAGGGTGCCGACTACTTCTATACCAACATGGATGGCGAAATCGACGTTGTCTATACCCAGACCGATACCATCCCTGCCGTCCTCAAGGCTACGCTGATTACTGGCGACGAAGACCGCGACAAGGAGACTAAGGAGTGGAAGACAATCATCTACGATTACCGTTTGACCGCAATGGATATCGACGCCAGCGACAACAGCATCACGGCAACCAATAGTGGAAAGGTTCAGGCGAAATTCAAGATAGAGGAATACGTCAAGAGAAGTTCTGAGACCGATGGCGTATGGTACGCATTGCAGAACGCCATTGTAAAGTTCGAAGCTGTTAACGGTGACTTAGAGGCAGACTCTGTCTATTCCAGTCAAGAAGGCTATGCCATCGCTAAGTTCGACGGTGGTAAAGGTTTCAGTGGCGGCAGTCTCACTGCTAAGTATTATATTGCTGAGTTCGACACAACAATTGTGCAGAAGATAACAATCCATAAGTTTACCTTCGACAATGCCGACCTCGCCAAGTGCTACAACCTGCCCAACAACACAGTACTGCTGAATGGTGAGACCATGAACATTCAGGACATCACATCTGATGATGTTCCTAATTACATGTGGGATTGCCATGTCTCGCTGTCTGGCGGTTGGGTTTCCTACAGTGGTGCAGAACATGGTTGGACACCCGACAAGTCTGTATCGGTGCAACTCAGTGCCTACAAAGATTATGGAGAAAATGGTACACTCCTATATGAGGATGACGCAACTACTGTCACTGAAGATATTTCTTGCCATTCTTGGGAAACACACCGTTTGTACAAGAGGGTGCTTAGCAATTTAGCCTTCACTTGCGACTTAGAAAAAATCGTCTACTGGAATAGTGACTACAAAGATGGATACGCAGGTGATTATGGTTTTTATTATCGCATAGGTAGTCCGTTGACCACCCAAATCTACACGTTTATTAAGAAAGATTATCATTATGAGACTGTAGGGTATAATAGCAGTGGTAAGCCTGAGAAAGTCGTTGATGAAGGAACCTCAGTTTACCAAAACAATTCTTATTCGCGCACACTTGGCTACAGAGACAGTTATTGGCCAACATACAATAGTACTGGCGTTGTATTTGTCTTTGAAGAGAACGAATCCATCGTTGTGCTAGTCTGCCTAAAACAACAAGGTGTATCGTCAATGAAAGACGATCCTGCTGACCAGACACTTTATCTAAAATGCGTGCTCGGCAAGGACGACCCGCATTTGGGTGGCTACGATTTAGTCTACGGTTCAAAGAACTGACATCTTTCCAAGTAAGAAGAAAACTCAAGAAAACTCGGGTCGGTTCTGATGATCCACTTTTTCATCCCCTGTACCTCAACGCCCAAACTCAAGAATCGCTATCATCCGCTGGTAGCGATTCTTTTGATTTTCTTCTAAGGCAATCAAAGGGACAGGTTTGTGAAGTGAACCCCAAAGTTTTAACGTATTTAACTTTCTTTTTGGAATTGCAAAAAATCTATTAACGACGTTCACCAGAACAGATAGTCCGTCTGGGGGCTGCCTATTTCCTGATGCTCTGCTTCAGCTTCAGAATGCGACGCACGCTCTCATCAATGCGCTGCTCTTTGATTTCACCGGCTTCCACTGCCTTGATTACCGCGTCGAAAGCCTCCGTGAACACTTGCGGACCGAGCACGATGTCGACACCGGCCTTGATGCAACCCACGGCAGCCTCGCCGTTGGTGTACTGCTGGGTGATGGCTCCCATCTCCATCGCGTCGGTGATGATGAGGTTCTGATAGCCCAGTTCGCGGCGCAGCTTGTCTTGTAGAATGACCGATGACATCGTGGCAGGCATGTCAGCACCCGTCACATTGGGTGCACCGATGTGTGCTGTCATGATGAGTTGGCACCCCCACTGTATGCCGGCCTTGAAGGTCACCATCTCGCACGAGAGCATCTCCTCCCACGTCTTCTGCGAGCTGGCATAGCCGAAATGCGTGTCGGCCTTGGTGTCGCCGTGGCCTGGGAAGTGCTTGATGCACCCCGTGATGCCGGCATCCTTCAGTCCCTGCAGATAGTTGGTCACCATCGGGGCGGCTATCTCAGGCTTGTCGCTGAAGGCACGAGCACCGATGACGATATTCTCAGGATTTGTGTTCACGTCGGCCACAGGGGCGAAGTCAATATCGAAGCCGTAGCGGTGGAGGTAGGTGCCGATGGTGTTGCCGCACTCGTAAGCATTCCGTGGGTCGCCAGTGGCGCCGATGGCCCCCATCGACTCGTAGGTCTTCACCTTGAAGTTGCTGTTGCGCCCTATGCGAGCCACTCGCCCGCCCTCCTCATCAATGCACAGCAGGGGTGAGCCTTTCAGCGCACGAATCTCAGGGATGAAGCGTGCCAGTTGTGCTTCGTCCTCGATGTTGTGCGCATAGAGGATGATGCCGCCCACGGGATATTTCTCGTTCACCTTCCGCATCATCTCGTTGACGGCCTGCAACTTGATTTTGGTGAGGTCGTCGACACTCTGGTCAATGCCGCCGGAGCGGTTGAAGTGGATGGTGGTGTCGAGACATTCTGGTCGCACATAGAACATCTGTCCCACTTTTTCGCGCAGCGTCATCCGCTGCAGTTGCGACTCCACCTCATCTGTTGGAGGCGTATCTGTGTTGTCTTCATTCGAACACGAACTGAGCATCATCAGGCCACAAGATGTAAGGATGGTGGCCAGCATCCATAGTTTTATTTGTTTCATGGCTGCAAAGGTACTAATTATCTACGAAACACGTCGCAAATACAAACATTTTAACTCTAACAAAAGTTAAAGTTACGGGTTTATCTCCGATATTTATCAGAAATGACTAACTTTGCCGCATGAAACAACTACAAAGCGAACGGGTTTTCCTGAACATGGCCGGCAAGGAGTCGAGCCAAACAGTCCGACTGACACTTCACCTACAGGATGATGTGGACGGAGCAATTCTGAAAGAGGCCGTAGAGGCCACACGACAGCGATACCCCTATCATCAGGTAAGGCTCTGCACACGTGGCGACGAGCAGGGCATAGCGCATTATGCCTTCGATGACAACCCGCTGCCGTGGGTAGTAACGGCAGGCCGGCAGCAGGTGGTGCTGCTCAGCCAGACAGCCAACCACCACCTGCTGGCCTTTGCCTGGTGGGATGACTGCATAGCCCTCGACTGGTTCTATCCGCTGACTGACGGCACCGGAGCCTACTGCATACTCCGCACACTGCTCTACGAATATTGCCGCAGGCGCTATGACAGCACGTTGAACAGCGCGGGCATCCCTGTCACTGGCGATGACATCAGCGAAGAGGAGACTGTAGACCCCCTCACGTTGCCAAGACCTGACAGCATCAGGCCACAGCCTGTTCCCGACAAGCCCAAGGCGCTCAACCTGTTCACCGATGCCGTAGTTCCGCTACGTGAAGATGAGCGTGAGGTCATCCACATCCGTGTGTCGGAGCATGAGCTGATGGAGCGGGTGCGTTCCTGCGGAGCCACCCCTGCCAGTCTGTTCGCTGTGCTGCTGTCGCGAGCCGTCAGCCGTCTGCATCCGGACTTCTCCAGCGGTGTTCCCACCATCTCCTTAGCAGTCAATCTCCGCAAGGCTACCGGCACACCATTGGCACACCAGCCGATGGTTGGTTCGGTTACAATCCCATTCCGTGAAGAGATGCTCGGACGAAGCCTGGAAGAACAGGTTAGCGATTGCCGTCAGTGGATAGCCCTGCAAAACCATCGCGACAACCTGCTGGCTTACTACTACGGCATGCACGATGGTATGGCACAACTCGAGCAGATTCCTTCTTTGGCGATGCGTCACCAGTTGCTGACAGAGGCTCATCAGGCGCTTCGTCAGCACTCCACCGTCTCGCTGAGCTATGTGGGGCGGGCAGCTATGGGAGCTGCCGAGAGGTACGTCCGCGAGATCCAGACCGAAGCCACCTCGCTGCATGCCATTCTGGTAGAGGTCAGCGCTGCGGGCGGCTCGTTCTGTATCAGTTTCATGCAGATGTTTGCGGAGGACAATTACCTCAACGCCTTCCTCAACGAACTGAGCCAGCAAAGTATCGACTATGAGATAGCAGACCGACACAAGGTCATGCTGGCACCTTCGGAATTTCATACTTTCCAGTAATCGTCTGGCTCATGGCGATAGCTGTCACCATGCTCAATGCCAATAAAACAAAATATCTTTTCATCATTATCCATAGATTTATTTGGTTCAACACTATATCGCGAACCTGATATAGGTGCGATCGTCGAAGGAGCGGTTGCCGGGGGTGAAGGCTTTGGTGGCCTTGAAATCGCCGATGTTCAGGGGATCGGTTTCTTGCTGATGACGCAAGCGAGCCTCCGATGCTTCGAGGGAAGGACAGAGGAAGGGATAGCCATCGCTGGCAAGTACGATCTCATGGGGATGGAAATCGAGGGTAATCACCGGCACTAACTGTTCGGGGATGCGGAAGCCGTCGACGACGGAATAGGTGACATTCTGACCTTTCATCTCCTGCAACATACGGGGAATGATGGCCGCACGAGCCTCATCGTTGGTCAGGAGCTGCTCTTGGGTTTTGCCAGCTAACAGCAGTTCCTTCACCTTTGCAGCCCGCAGCTCGGCTAAGATCTGTTCGTATGGCTTGGGATTCTCAAGGAGCTCGCCATCTAACAGACACTGGCAGTCGCCAATCATCCATATTTCACGACGCAGACGGGAGAAGACGACGACCGAGGCTGTCATCCGCTCTTCTGGATGGGCAGCAAGTTCGGCCAGCTGCTTTTTCCCGTAATGCCGACAAACGGCACGGGTGACACCGAGACAGAACTGGTGACAGGACGTATCGGCAGACATCTTGCGGATATAACGCGAGATGATCTTCATGGCATAGCGACCGTTGCTCATCAAAAGAGAATAACGGTGTTTGGCTTTAGAGGTAGAGCCATCGATCACGGCAATAAAGTCGTCAGTGACGACGAGACCGTCCTCACTCTTCTTTTGAGGATTCTTGGCAATCAGGCTCTGCTCGATGATCGTTGGCAATAACATATCAGCCATATCAGCGTCCTAAGAATTTAGTGTCTAAATAGGTTTGGAAAGCATCTTTATAGAGTTCGCCGATGGGAAGGAATGTCTCTTTATCCATAATGACCCGGTTCTTGTTGACCTCCTGAATCTTAGTGAGGTTGATGATGTAAGAGCGGTGGATGCGCATGAAATAATCCGGCAGGCGCTCTTCCATCTTCTTCATCGAGAGGAGGGTAATGATGGGTTTCGACTCGCCCTCGATCCAAACTTTCAAATATTCGCTCATAGCCTCGACGTAACGGATATCAGGGATGCTGACTTTCACAATACGGTAATCGGTTTTGAGGAAGAGGGTATTGTCATTTAATGAGGAATGAGAAATGAGAGATGAGGAATGTTGATTACTCTGCTGCGGATTTTTCTCGCCCTGAGAGTAATCATATCTCTCATTTCTCACTTCTAATCTCTCATTTAGCCTGTTTGCGGCACGCTGGAAGTCCTGGAGGCCAAAGGGCTTCAGGAGGTAGTCGACGGCATTGACGCGGAAGCCCTCAACCGCATACTCCGAATAGGCTGTGGTGAATACAACGAGTGGCGGCACAGCAAGCGACTTCACGAAATCCATGCCGTTGAGGTCGGGCATATTGATGTCGCAGAAAATGGCATCGACCGTATCGTTCTCTAAGAACGAACGTGCCTCCAAGGCACTCTGGCATTGGGCGGCAAGCTCAAGAAACGGCACTTTACGGATATAAGCAACGAGTTGTTGCAGAGCCAATGGCTCATCATCGATAGCGAGACAACGAATCATGAAATTTACTATTTGACAATTTACAATTTACAATTTAAGCGGGAGCGTCAGCTCTACCGAATAGACGTCGGCGACATCATTGATGCGGAGTGCGTAGTTATTGCCATAGAGCAGGTCGAGACGCTTGCGGACGTTGACAAGGCCTACCCCACCCTTTTGCTCATTAGACACATCCGCCTTCGAATTGCGGCACATGAACCGCAACTCGTCACCCTCTACCGCCATCTGTACCTCGATGAACGAGTCGCGCTGGTAGCTGACACCATGCTTGAAAGCATTCTCGATGAAGGTGATGAGGATCAGCGGCTGTATCTGGCTGTCGGGCACTTCTTGCGGCAGATCGAGCGTGATGCGCACCTTATCGGTATAGCGCAGTTGCATCAGTGCGATATAGTGGCGGATGAAGTCGAGTTCGCGCGACAGCGGCACGCCCTGCTTGTTGCCTTCGTAGAGCACGAAGCGCATCATCTTCGACAATTCCAGAATCGTATCTTTTGCCTTTTCCGGGTCGATATCCACGAGCGCGTGGATGTTGTTGAGCGTGTTCATGAAAAAGTGGGGATTGATCTGATAGCGCAGGTATTCTAACTGCTGCTCCAGATTCTTCTTCTCTAATTCAGCCAGCCGTTTCCGATCCTCGCGGCTGTTATAATAGCCTTTGATGCCAAGGTTGGCCCCAAACATCAGTATGAGCATCACGATGGCCAGGATGTCACGTTCACCCACGATGGGCGGTGGATCATGCCGACGCATTTCATGCTTCTCATGGGGTGGCCGCTGTCCCTCGAACGCCATAGGCGGCTCATTCGGCTCATCAAAATGTGGTGGACCGTCAGGCTCGTCAAAAAGGTTACGGTTAGGCTCGTCAACTGGCATGGGCGGCGGCTCGTGTCTGTCAAATTGTTCCATGGGTGGTCTGAGTCCCATAGGCTCTCTGCCACTTGGTCTGCTGCTGTACTGGTAAACGGCGAAAGCCACCAATACCACCGTCACAGCAGAAAAGTACAACATGCGCTTATGCTTGTGTATCAGCAGTGGCGCCACGAAGAAATTGTGCACGAGAAACAAAAGCAGATAGACTGCGAACCTTCGCCAAACGAGGAACACTTCCGTCCAATCGAATGTGAGGTTGGCATCATTGATTGTGCGCACATAAAGACTTAGTAGCGGAGACGCAAAAAGCAGTCCCCACACTACTAAGTAAGTGATATTCTCTTGTCGAGATTGTTTCATCCAATATAGTCTATTCATACATAATAACGTAAGAATCAGAAAAATATTTTGTTTTAAAATTTATATTTGTAACCAATGCTGAGTACGTGTTTATTGCCTTCCTCATCATCGTTGTCATATACTTTCTGATAAACGTAGCCAACGTTCAGTGAACTCCGTTTGGAAAGTTTCAGGTCGGTACCCAGCGACAAGCGTAACTTGTCAAAACCATTTCCGCCGACGTATGTTTCACCGTAGAGATAAGGTTGTAGCAAACCTGTGGTCTTGTATTTCAGTTGTAGTTTGTTTCTCCAGATGTTTGTAGCCTTGCCTTTCACGGAATAACTGTAGCCAAGGTCGGTATGCTGGTAATCCATCCGTCTGTTCTCCTGTTCGGGACGATAGGTATACTGCCAGCGTTCACGCAGCGAGACATTCAGTTTGCCGAAATCTTTGCTGGCTGTCAACGATACACTAAGACGATGACGCGAACCGAAATAGGTCATCGTGCGCTTGTTGAGGTCGCCATCATCCTGGTAAGTATAGGTCTCGGGATGATAGTCGTAGAGGTAGGTATAGCCTGCACTCGCCTTGAGCCACTTGGCCAATCGGTAGTCCACGCTGATACCTGCACTCCAGCGGTCGATATTCTTCAAATTATTGCCTGTACGCAATTCGAGTTCTGTGCCCAAGGTGAATTGCTTCGAGAGTTTTTTGTCGAGTGAGACACTGGTCCATGTGCCGAACTCGTCGCTTTGTGCCCTGACGCCTATTGGCAGCAGAATCATCAGCATGATTATTGTCTTCTTCATGTCTTTACAGTTTCTTTACGTTAGAATTCTGTCAGTTGCGTATTCTTGAGTTTCAGCAGGCGGTCTATCTCTTGAGCGGCTTTCCCGTCGTATGTTATCCTGAGCATAGCCATATCCTTAAGGAAATCCACTGCCCCCACTTCCACGTTCGTAATGTTCAGGCCGAGTCGCGTCTGAAGATCGTCGATCAGCTCCTGCCGCCGCGCTGGTGTAATCAGTTCTATACGGTCGTACTGTACCAGTTTGGTGGAATTCGACTTCAACCGTTTTTCGCATACCCATACGGCTGCTGCAACAATGAGGTTGGTAAGGATGACTTCAGTCATTGAGACATTAACCGACACGGCATTGACAACAGCAAGGGCAATAGTGATAAAGAGATAGGTCATTTCGCGTACAGGCATGGTGTCGGTACGATAGCGCATGATAGAGAAAATGCCGAAGAGTCCTATGCCCACACCCATCGATGCTTTGCCTTTCATGTCTTCCAGCACAAAAATCATGAAGAAAACAATGAAGAAGATAGCTACGGGAATCAGCATAAAAGTGAACCTGAAGTCGCGTCGGTGACTCTTGGCGTAATACATACGGTCGATGATGAGCCAGGTAAAAAGGATGCTGATCATCAGTCTTACAACCATCATCTGATATTGGTTTGTTAATTCGAATAATTCCATAATTCTTTGTTTTTTAGGTAGTTTATATTTCTTATGCTGCGAGGATTCGCTCTATGCTGTGCAAACGGGGCTTCAGACAGTTACAGTGCAGTTCATCGTTGGTCAACGCCGAACCGATGCAGTATTTCGAGAAACCATGAGGCTTGATACGCAGCTGATTCAACAGTGAGAGGACTGGCGACGGCACGCGGCCGTCACGTTTGAGCTCGATAATCACGATGTTATCCATGAAACGGTAGTTACCTGTAGCGACATTGTGGAATCGCAGGTTGGTGTCGATAGTAAGGCGTTCGGTCATGCCTTTATTGACGAGGGTAATGCGGTCGAAGCGGTTCTCAAGCTGCTCGCAGAGAGAAAAGGGATTATATTGAAGATTGGAGCGCAGGAACTCATCGTATTCGCAGAATTCCTTATTCTGGCAATGGAAACAAATGCTGTGTTCAGGATTCATCGGGTCGAACTCATGCACCAGCACGCGCTTCTTCTTCGTACGCCCGTGATTATTTTTGGTCTTCACTTCCAGAAAGTTCAGGCCGGAGTTCACATAACTGCGGATACGGAGCTTCTGGCGGTTGGTATGACCGGATTCGTGGGCGGTGTACATCGCATAGTCGTCGGTATCGAAATAGAGCGTATAATAAGGTGCGATACGCTCGCCGTCGATCTCCTGGACGTAATAGTCGTCCTTGGCCATTGTGAGCAGTTGCTCAAGCTTTGGCAGGGTGGTAACAAATTTGGTGTCTGTACGGTTCATCAGCCGTATGGCACTCATCTGTTCCAAGGTAATGGGATCGAAATTGTTCAGTAATTCTTTCATATCTATCATTGTTTTGATTTTGATACTGCAAAGATATGAAGAAAAAAGGAGGCTCGCAATTTTATTCAGCGAACCTCCCGTTTCTTTCAACCAATCCCAACGTTTCTAAAAAACCTTAATTAATGCCAGCCGCCAGGACCTCCTCCGCCACCAGGGAATCCGCCACCGCCAGGGAATCCGCCACCACCTGTGTATGAGGAGAGGCTGACGCTGGAACCGCCGGTAACCACAGCATTGGTGTAAGTGACACCGTCGAAGATGCTCGTGCCGCCACTGACGGTAACACCGCTCTTCAGTGTGGGCTGCGAGGCTCCGCTGACGACGAGGGTGTTGCCGCCGCTTGAAGGAGTCTTGAAGGCAACAGTCTCGCTGCCGACGGTGATGGCATACCAGGTATTCTTGTTCCAGCTCGATGCCGAGTAGCAAGACTGTGTGAGACTGGCACCGCTCTCTAATCCACCGATGGCAATGATGGTGCCGCCACTGACGTAAAGTTTCTTCTGCTCTTCGCTGTTGGCGTCGATGGCCACCTCGGGCGTAGTGGTACCGATGGCATAGACCAGTCCTCCCTTGATATAGCAGTTACCATTGGCATCGATACCGTCATTGCCTGTTGAGCGAGCATAGACGTAGCCACCGCTGATAGTCAGGTCGCCAGCACCGCTGGTTCCCTTGGTAGCATCACTATACGACGAGTTGATGGCATCGTCAACTGCATTCACGGTTACCTGTCCGCCTGTAATGTTGATATTGGTCTTACTCTCAATGCCCTCGCCGCCAGCGCCTGAAGTAGTGACGCTGATAATGGCATTGTCGCTGATGAGGATGGCACCGTCGATCTTAATGCCCTTGGGCGATGACTTATAGTCGCTGTCGTAGCGGTCGAGCTGCTGCGATGAGGATACGGTAGAGAGTGTGCCGTTGGAAGATGCGACAACGGCATTGCCGGAAGTCTTGATGATAAGCGTTCCACCCGTCGCCGTGAAATTGCCGTCGCCGTTGATGCCCTTGCCGCCAGCACCTGTGCTGGACAGGTTTATCGTTCCGCCATTGATGGTAATGTTACCGTCTGATCCAAGACAGGCCGATGCCTTGGTCTTCAGTTTCGTGCTGTCCCAAAGGCCACCACCTGTGGTTTTCACAGTGATATCGCCATCGCTGATACGGAGGTCGCCCTCGGCCTTGATGCCTTTAGCAGCATTAGCAGTGACGGTGACATTCAGCGTACCGCCTTCGATATAGACATTACCGCTGTCCTCGTCCTCATGGTCGGTGGTCTCGCCTGTAGAGGTGTCGCCACCCAAGTCGCACTGGATGCCATCGTCGGCTGTGCCGCTGATGCTGACGTTGCCACTCTTCATCTGGAAGTATTCCTCACAGTTGATGCCGTCGCCTACGGCTGAAGTAATGTTCAGCGTAAGATTCTTTACGGTAATATAGTCGCCACTCTTGATGGCATGCTTGGTGTTACCCACGACATTGAGTGTGCCGTTGCCCTGCAACTGGATCTGTCCCTTGCTGTAGAGGCAGGCTTTCTGTGAACCATTGGCGCCATCGGTAAGGGTATTCACGGTGTTCTTCTTCGCACTAACCTGGATGCGCTTGCCATTGGTGATATTGATGGCGGCACCTGATGGATTCGTCAGCGTCAAACCGGCTAATGATACGGTACATTTGTAGGAGCCGGAGAGAGCGAACTCGCCGTCGGTGGTGGAGCCGGAGAGCGTATAAGTGATCTCATCGTCGTCGACGGCAGCCGTGTTCGACTGTGCAATGGTAACGTGGGCACCATTGATAGTTGGCGACACATACTGTGCCACATTACCCGCCACAGTAACGGTGGCCGAAGTGCCGTCGTAGCTGACAGCCACCTGATTGGCCTTGACCTCAGCGTTATTGACGGTCATCGCATCGATGTCGGCAAGCGTGAAAGTCTTGCCCATAACGGTCAGCGTAGTACCATCGTTATAAGTCATCTCACCTGTCTCTGAAGCAGGGAACTGATAGGTCACGCTGCCCACTTTGACATTCAGCGTCTGGGCCCCGGCTGCTATCGTCAGCACAAGGGCAATCATATATAATAATGTACGTTTCATCTGACAATCATTTTATAGGTTTTACTGTTCGTCTTTACAATATACACGCCCTTGCGCATCGCACTCTTCGAAACTTTATGCCCCTGAAGATCGTAGATCTCGGCAGAATTATCCATTGTCAATTGTCCATTGTCAATTGTTTCAATGCCAGTAGCGGTCTCGTCGGTGTTCGAGAAATACATCTTCGCAAGGTTCGAGAGCGTGAACTGCTGCGAGCCGGCAGTCAGTATCGTTCCGCTGATAGTCAGCGTCAGCGATTCGACGGCCACTGAGGCCTTCGCCCCATCCGTCGTCTCAAAGGTCAGGTAGGCATAGTCATCGGCCTGCGCCGTCAATGCTCCTACTATGGCCATGAATAATAACAAAATCTTCTTCATAATCACGTTGTTAAATTTTGCTGCAAAGATAATAAAAAAAGTGAACGTCCGCCGAATAAATTCAACGAACGCCCACTATTTTTCAGCAAATACTATTTGTTGATGGCGCGCTGGAGTTCGGGCAACTGCTGTCTGGCAGCCGCAATACCGGCCTGAATCATGCGAGCTGCGTTCTTGTTGCCAAAGCTGGAGGCATCGGCATCGGGAATGGCAGGATGGATGTAAATGTCTGCCTTTTTGCGGTTCTCATTATATTTCTCGATGTCGGGACGGTTGGTAATCCATTCAAGAACACCGCCGATGCCGAGCAGATCAGCAAACGAAGAGAACACACTCAGATCCGATTGTTTGCGGGCCTTCTGTTCGCTTTGCTGGAGGTCGATGGCTATCACGATATCGGCGCCCATCTTCCGACAGACATCGACGGGCAGATTGTTGAGCATGCCACCGTCGACGAGCATCCTGTTGTCGAGCTCTACGGGCTTGAAGATACCGGGAATGGCCATTGAGGCTCGCATGGCCTTGCAGACAGCGCCTTTCGACAAGATCACCTCCTGAGCTGTCCTGATGTCAGCAGATACACAGCAAAAAGGAATCTTCAGGCTCTCGAATTCCGCACAGCCCTTGGCCGCCAACATCGAGTCGAGTACCTCTTCTATCCGCCCACCCTTCATTACACCAATGACGCTGCTATTTCGGTCGATCACGGGAAAACCGAAGATGTAAGTCACGCCCTTGACAGTCTTGTAAGGCTCGTTACTGAGTGCAGCGTTACGGTCGGTGAGCAGCGAGAGCCACTCCTGTGTCTGGAACATCGTCTCTAATTCCTTGGCCGAATAACCAGCAGCATAGAGGCCTCCGACGATGGAACCGACGGAAGTGCCCGCGATGTAATCTACTTGAATGCCCGCCTCTTCCAGCACTTTCAACACGCCAACCTCTGCCGCGCCCTTGGCACCGCCACCGCCAAAAGCCAACCCTATCTTGGGTCGGCCTGCCATAGTCTCACACACGATGAAAAAGGCTATGAGGATGGTGACAATCCTGTGATGGATCATTTCTGTTCAGGTGCCTTACAACGCTCGGTATAGACTTTCTTGAAGTCCGACCAGCGATAGTAGGGATACATGTCAGCGGGCAGGGGGAGCGAAGCCTCACGACCGTTGAAGACGCACTTCACAAGAATGTCGTCAGCCCCCTTCTTGCCGCGATAGAACACGAACTGGAGGTTCGATGCCTTACCCGTCTGCCAGTTCTGGTAGATGTTCTTTACTTCGTTGGGATCCTCGGGATCCTTATCGGCACCGTTGATACCCATCAACACGGAGAGCGGGCCGATGCAAGTGTCGTGACCGAAGCGCAGGTCGGCAATGCGGTCGCTGCTACCATTGATCACGGCTTCAGCCTTCTTGAGTATGTCCTGCAGGATGGGAATCATGTCATACTGCGGTGTGAATACCCATGAATAAGTACCGAGGTTGGAGTTCTCCCAGCGGGCGGCAATCTCCTGGTCGGTGATGATATTACCCATCATACCCTCATGACCAATGCTGGGGAGCGAGGTATAAAGGTTAATGAGGTTCTCAGGGATGCGGCTGATGCGTCCGGGCAGACTGTCGGTGCTGGTGAAGGTGCGCTTGATGATCAAGCTGTCGAGATCGTCCTTGTATTGGAACAGGTCGCGATGATTCTCCCAACGAGCCTTGGCACGGGGGAACTTGTGCTTGATGGGGTTCTGGCGGTCGGTAGGTACCACACCGTCGAGGGTGAAGCGCGACGACTGTTCACGGATCTCAATCTTCGGATTGCATTGCACCAGTTCCTGACAGAAGCCCGACATACTGAGCACGCAACGACCGGAGAGCGACGAGATAGCCAATACGTTACCGCCGTTCTTGAACACCTCGGGGAAGTTGTTATACATGGTACGGGCAATCTTCTGGTGCTGTTCCCAACCAAGGTCGGAGAGCTCGCTCACACCGGTCTTCAGTTCGTCCTTACAGGCGTGGAAACGCTCGTAGAAACGCTCGCCCTCTGGGGTAAGCTGATGCCTGCGGTGGGCAGTCACCAAGAGGGTGTCGAGCTGTGGATAGAGCATCTCATTCCAGTAATAGCGTGAGCCATGACGGGAATAGTGACTGATATAGAACGGTTTGTAGCCTTTCGGTGCCTTGGTCAGCGCCGGTACGTCGAATGAGTAAGGGAAATCGGTGCCGTAGGCCCTTTTCGGATTTGCCTTGAGCTGGTCAAGGGGATTCGCAGTTTGTGCCCATGACGCAAGAGTCACGGTCGCAAGAATCATAATGGTAAGTAAACGTTTCATAAAGCTGATAATAATATTAGTGATTGCAAAGGTAAGGATTATTATCGAAACAAACAAGAAAAAGAACAGATATTTTCTTGTTTGTTTGAAAAAAACTTCGTATATTTGCAAACTCAAATAAACTAAACAAGAAACGAACAATGTTGAAGAAGAAATTATTGTTAGTTATCCTCCTTGCAGGATTCATGAGTGGAGCCAAGTCACAGACACTTCCCTATCAGAACCCACAACTCTCAGCCGCCCAGCGTGCTGACGACCTACTCACGCGTCTGACGCTCGAAGAGAAAGTATCGTTGATGATGGACACATCGCCCGCCATCTCACGTCTCGGCATCCCGCAGTTCCAATGGTGGAACGAGGCGCTGCACGGCGTAGGACGCAACAGCTACGCCACCGTTTTCCCAATTACGATGGCTATGGCTGCCTCTTGGGACGATGCCCTGCTGCATCAGGTGTTTACGGCTGTCAGCGACGAGGCACGTGTGAAGGCCCAGCAGGCCAAACGCTCTGGTAACATCAAGCGCTACCAAAGCCTCTCGTTCTGGACGCCGAACATCAATATCTTCCGCGATCCCCGATGGGGCCGTGGTCAGGAAACCTACGGCGAAGATCCTTTCCTCACCGCGAAGATGGGCTTAGCGGTGGTAAGAGGCCTGCAGGGCATGACATACGACGGGCGATGGCTCGCAGGTCCGGAAAATCCGGTATCTCCGGAAATTCCGGGAAAAACGACCTATAAGAAGCTCCTGGCATGCGCCAAGCACTTTGCCGTGCATAGTGGCCCGGAGTGGAACCGCCACACCTTCAACGTTGAGAACCTGCCCGAGCGAGATCTCTGGGAAACCTATCTCCCCGCCTTCAAGGCGCTCGTTCAGGAGGGAGAGGTAGCAGAGATCATGTGTGCCTACCAGCGCATTGACGGTCAGCCCTGTTGCTCGCAGACACGCTACGAACAACAGATCCTGCGCGATGAATGGGGCTTCGACGGTATCATCACCAGCGACTGCGGCGCCATCCGCGACTTCCTGCCCCGTTGGCACAACACTGCCAAGGACGGTGCCGAAGCCAGCGCACAGGCGGTGCTTGCGGGTACTGATGTGGAATGTGGTTCTGAATACCGTAACCTGCCGGCAGCCGTCAAACGGGGCGATATCAAAGAGGCCGATCTCGACCGCAGCCTGCGCCGCCTGCTCATCGCCCGCTTCGAACTCGGCGACTTCGACAGCGATGACCTGAACCCTTGGACCAAGATTCCCGAGAGTGTCGTCGCCTCGAAAGAACATAAGGCTCTCGCGCTCGACATGGCTCTCAAGAGCATCGTGCTCCTGCAGAACCGCAATCAGGCATTGCCCCTTTCCGGAGAAACCGGATCATCCGGAAATTCCGGAATATCTGATCTCGTCGTGATGGGGCCCAATGCCAATGACTCTGTGATGATGTGGGGCAACTATTCCGGCTACCCCACCCGCACAATCACTGCCCTCGAAGGCATTACCAGAAAGGCTAAAGCCCTCACACCCAATGCCCGCGTGCGTTATATCCAGGGCTGCGGACTGACCAGAAACGAGGCCTTTGAAAGTCGCCTGAACGAACTGCGTGATCCGCTCGGCAACCGAGGCCTGCAGGCTACCTATTGGAACAATACTGAGATGGAGGGTGTGCCAGCTGTAGTAACCCGCATTGAAGGTCCTGTACGCCTGAGCAACGGCGGCAATACCGTTTTTGCCCCCGGTGTCAACCTCGAACAGTTCTCCGGCCGTTTCGATGCCACCTTCATCCCCACCCGTGATGAGACCCTCAGTTTTGAGATCAGCGGCGACGACAAGATACGCCTCTTGGTCAACGGCGACACCCTCGTCAACATTTGGAGTGCCCGCCAGCGCATTCAGCGCGGTAAGAAAGAGCTGAGTGTGAAAGCCGGAGAGCACTACCGCATCCAGATTGACTATGTGCAGGAGGCGGGCTACGGCGGACTTAACTTCGACATCGTCAGCAAACTCAATCCTACCCCCGAGCAACTGTTGGCACAGATCGGCGAAACCCAGACCATCATCTTCGTAGGCGGCATCTCTCCCAGTCTGGAAGGTGAGGAGATGCGTGTCAGCGAACCTGGTTTCAGGGGTGGCGACCGCGAGAGCATCGAACTGCCCCAGGCACAGCGTGATGTCCTTGCCACACTTCATAAGGCCGGCAAGCGCGTCATCTTTGTAAACTGCTCCGGCTCGGCTATGGGTTTAGTGCCAGAAACGGAGTCGTGCGATGCCATATTGCAGTGGTGGTATGCTGGCGAGCAGGGCGGTGAAGCCCTCGCCGATGTGCTCTTTGGCGATAAGAATCCCTGTGGTCGTCTGCCCATTACGTTCTATAAGAGCACCAACGACCTGCCCGACTTCCTCGACTATACGATGAAGAACCGTACCTACCGTTATTTCCAGGGCGAGCCTCTCTTCCCCTTCGGCTATGGTCTGAGCTATACGGCATTCGCCTTCGGCAAGCCCACATATAGTAACAATAAGGTACGCGTGAATGTGAAGAATACCGGTACGCGCGAGGGGCTTGAGACAGTTCAGGTCTATCTCCGCCGCGTAGCTGATACCAACGGCCCATTGAAGTCATTGCGTGCCTACCAACAGGTTTCTCTCACTCCTGGTGAGGCCAAGACCCTGACCATTCCCCTGCCCCGCGAGCGTTTCGAGGGCTGGGATGAGAAGACTAACACCATGCGGGTCGTTCCCGGCAAATACGAAATCTTTGTCGGCACCTCCAGCGCAGACAAAGATCTTCAAAAAATCACAGTAACTATCAAATAGAAGAATCCCCCGCGGTGCGGGGGATTCTCTTATTTGGCCTTCTTTGGCTTTTTCTCAGCCTTGGGCTTAGCGCCTTCGAGCTTCTCGAGTTTCGCCTTCAGACGGGTAATCTCCTTATCCTTCATCTCAATCTCATCACCCTGATTCTTGATGGTGGTGAGCAGACCTTCAAGCTCGTCGTTGTCGATATCGAGCGGATAGAGGGCATTCACTCTGTTGATGAAATCACCAAGGATATTCATATAGTTGGTGAAGGCATCAAACGGTCCGCTGTAAATACCACGGTCGAGACCCACGTTAGAGGGCTTGGTGGTCATGAAGCGGAAGTTGTTGGAAGCCTGCAGATAGTCCCAGTCCTGATTGATGCGGGGATCATTGGCGATACGCAGACGGTCGGCAACGCTGTAGAGCTTGTTGAAGGCCTCGTGCTGCATAGCATTACCGAGCCAGCAACTGACATCGCGCTCCTCATCCACCCACGACAAAGTATCGGGCACATCGAGATTACCCACACTCTTACAAGCCTTGCAGATCTCCGTCGGTGTAGAGAAGGTGATGCCTTTCTCTTTGGCACAAGCGGGCAGGGCGTGGATGAAGTCGAGGATGTTAGAGCTCAACGGCTGGGCGATACCTAAGGCAGAGAGTTCCATGAAGATATTGATAATCTGCTCTTCCTCGGGCAGGCGGGCGATGCGGTCGATATAAGCATCAGCGAAGAGAGGATAGCCGTCCCATTCAGAGTTGTTAAAACGCAGGGAGATATCATCCGACAATTCCACATCACGGAGCAACAGCTTCAGATTCGGAGCGATATTACAGTTGTAGACATAGTGGGGTGACTTCCAACCGAGCACGTGTTTGGCACCCTCAGTCAGCATGCCCTTGAAGCCCATAGCAGCAATCTGTGCACCGATGTCATCGCTATAGATGAGCGAAGAGTTACGGGCCACAGTGGGTTTCTTACCGAAGAGCTCCTCAATCTTGGCAGCCTGCTTCTTCACGTCGAGGGCGAAAGTCTCCTCATTGGCTAATGATGACAGACCGTGACTGTAGGGTTCTGCGAGGAACTCTACACAGCCGGTCTCGTTCATGGCCTGCAGCTTGGCAATCACCTGCGGGGCATGATACTCCAACTGCTCGATGCCGGTGCCGGAGAGCGAGAAGGCCACCTTGAAATACTTGCCGTTCTCGTTAATCATGTCGTGCAGGGTGTTGAGTGCAGGCATATAGGAACGCTCGGCGATGTCGGTGATGCTACGCTCGTTCTCGTAGTCATCGTAGTAATAATGATCGGTACCGATATCGAAGAAACGGTAACGCT
>JAEEGG010011435.1_pt1 | contig 19347 bp, 24 predicted proteins | sample 9134161 | NCBI WGS metagenome assembly JAEEGG01 (sample SAMN16246543, study PRJNA631951) | gut metagenome | biome: gut microbiome; feature: rumen; material: CR-attached | host: Bos | place: Iran: Karaj | collected 2018-10 | reverse complement strand
ACACATCACAGTAGAACGCGCATAGCCTATGGCCAACATCTTTAATCAAGAGGCATTAGAGGCACTGGATGACCACAGTGAGGCGAAGGAGATGGCCCGGGTGGCATCGCCGCAGTTGAAGATTGTGTTGGGTGCGATGGTAGCGATGATGGTGGTCGTCGTTTACTGGTGCATCTTCGGTACCATCAACTATAAGGTGAAGGCTCAGGGTGTGGTGTTCCCCTTTGGTGAGGCCTCGTCGGTGAGCGTGCCCTATGACGGGAGTGTCAGTCGGGTGCTGGTGAATCATGGAGCTACTGTCAGGAAGGGTACGGCCGTGATGGAGATCCGCAATGCGCTGTCGACCACATCGGTAGTGGCTCCGCGCGACGGGGTGGTCATCCAGACACTGTCCCTCGGCACACAATTCAAGGCTGGCGAGCCCGTGGCTTGGTTGCTCCCTCAGGAGCAGCAGATGGCAGGGCGCGAGATGCTCTGCTACGTCACTTATAATGATGTGAACCGTGACGATCCACGCCAGCTGAGGATCGGTCAGCAGGTACAGGTCACGCCCGCCAACATGGTGCGCGAGGACTGGGGCTACGCCTACGGCAAGGTGGTGGGTATCGAACAATATCCCACGACGCGTCAGGAGATCATCAGCCGTGTGAAGCTCGACCCATTGGCTGCATTCATTCCCGACGGACAGGCGATGTACGAGGTGCGCGTGGTGCTTGATGAGCAGGACGGCCATCTGGTATGGAGCCGCGACAAGAGCCGCGACGTGAGGGTGGACAACGGTGCGCTCTGTAACATCCAGGTGATCACACAGAAACTGCCCGTCTGGCGCGTCCTCGTCGGATTGGTTGACAACACCATAGAATCAATAGCAGGCAATTAATCGGCAATGAAGTGGAGTAAAGTAGTGAAGGTGCCTCAGGTGATGCAGATGGAGGCTGTGGAGTGCGGTGCTGCCTCGCTCACGATGATCCTGGCCCACTACGGCAAGTGGCTCCCCCTGGAGCAGGTGCGCGTTGACTGCGGTGTCAGTCGCGACGGTTCCTCTGCGAAGTCGATACTCCGTGCAGCGCGTAACTACGGTCTCGACGCCAAGGGTTTCCGCATGAGTGCTGAAGCCCTCGACGGCATGCAGCCCGCCATCATCCACTGGAACTTCGAACACTTCGTGGTGTTCCGCGGCTTCGACAAAAAAGGGCGTGCCTGCATCAACGATCCGGGCATGGGACCTGTGAAGTGGCCGATGGAGGAGTTCCGCAAACATTTCACCGGTGTCTGTCTCACCTTCGAGCCTACGGAGAAGTTCGAGAAGAGCGGCGAGCCGACGAGCATCCTCTCTTACGTGAAGAAGAATCTCTACGGTGCCAGTGAGGCTTTCTGGCTCACCTTTATTTTTGCGCTGATGATGGCCTTCGTGGCCTTGTTCACACCGCTATTCACCCGTATCTTCCTCGACGAGATCCTCTCGGGCAAGAATGCCGACTGGGCCAAATGGTTCTTCATCGGCATGGGTGCGCTGGCCGCCTATCAATTCTTCGTGGTGCTCTTGCAGACCCGCTACGCCAAACGTGTGACAGGTTCGCTGGCACTGAAGGGTAACAAGGAATACCTGCACCACCTCCTGCGACTGCCGATGTCGTTTTTCGCCATGCGCAACGTGGGCGACCTGCAGCAGCGCATGCACCTGAACGAGACCATCACCCACTCGCTGGTGGAGGAGCTCGCCCCACAAGTGATCAACATCGGCTTGCTGGTGCTCTACCTGATGCTGATGCTCTCCTACTCTTTCTGGCTGACACTGATTGGTGTGTTGGCAGCGGCTATCAATTTAGGATTTGTAAGATACTTCTCGACCCTGCGCATCAACCTCATCCGCTCGATGGAACAGAGCGAGGGTCAATACTATTCTGCCACCATTTCGTGTATCGACAATATGGAGAGCATCAAGGCGGCCGGTGCTGAGACGGGCTTCTTCAAATACTGGAGCGGACTGTGGGCGCATAAGTTCAATGTGAATGCCAATGCCGACAAACAGCAGACACAGATGGCTCTGCTGCCCGTGTTGGCCAACGGACTGGTGAACATGGCGGTGCTGGTGCTCGGTGCCTACCTGATCCTGAAAGGTGACTTGACGGTGGGTATGCTCATGGCCTTCCAGGGATTCATGGGCTCGTTCCTCGAACCGGTGAACGCCATTGTCAACGGCTCGCAGACCATCGTAGAGATGCGTTCGCAGATGGAGCGCGTGGAAGATGTGATGAAATATCCGGAGGATCATCGGGACTCCGAGGGAGAGATCAAACAGGGCAAACTCGGCGGACTCTTGGAGCTGAAGCACGTGACCTTCGGCTATTCCCCCTTGCAGCCGCCACTCATCGAGGACTTCAACCTGAGGATAGAGCCCGGACAAAGTGTTGCCTTCGTCGGCCCCTCGGGCTGCGGCAAGTCGACACTGGCCAAACTCATCTCCGGCTTATATAAACCCTGGAGCGGAGAGGTGCTCTTCGACGGGCGACCTATTGAGAGTATATCCAATGAAGAACTGACGAACTCCGTGGCGGTGATCGACCAGAACGTGGTGCTGTTCGACGACACGGTGGCACAGAATATCCGTATGTGGGATCCGTCAATTGAGGACTTCACGATGATGATGGCCTGCAACGACGCCCAGATACGCGCCGACATCGTGAGCCGACCTGAAGGCTTCGGCACAAAGATCGTCAAGGGCGGACAGAACTTCAGCGGCGGTCAGCGTCAGCGCATAGAGATGGCCACAGCCCTGGCCAAGGAACCAGCCATTCTGATTATGGACGAGGCCACCAGTGCCCTCGACCCGACGACCGAGGATGAGGTGATGAAGCGCATCCGTCGCATGGGCCCGACACAAATCATCGTGGCCCACCGACTGAGTACGATCCGCGACTGCGACGAGATCATTGTGATGGAGCAGGGCCGTATCCTGCAACGCGGAAGGCATGAAGAACTGATCGAACAGGAGGGCATGTATAGGGAGCTGATGAGGAGTGAGTAGTTAAGAAGTTAAGTAGTTAAGCCAAATGGCAGAATATATCAACCAGATCAACAAGCGGCGGGCGGCGGAGAAAGCAGCGATGGCCGAGGTGAATGAGAAGACCAATAAACGATTGGGACTGCTCGGAGCCAAACGTGTTGTGCCTCAGAATGATGAAAGCGCGCTGCGACAGGTGCTCGAAGACCTCGGCATCACCGACTATGAGCTGGAAGACGACGACATGCTGTCGCCCGAGGAACTACTGACGGGTATTCTGAGACCCCGTGGTATCATGATGCGCGATATCCAGCTGACCGGTGAGTGGTGGCGGGAGTGCGTAGGACCGTTACTCGGCTACACTATGGATGGTCGACTCGTGGCACTGACGCCCACAAGGACCGGACTCGGCTACCAATACCGTGAACAGGATGGCAGCATCAGGAAGGTGGGACATCAGGAGATGGCTAGCCAACTGAAGCCGACAGCCATCACCTTTACAAAGGCCCTACCCCTGCATCCGCTGACCATGAAAGACCTGATCCGTTTCACCTGGAGCGTGGTGTCAGGCCCGAATGCCCTGTTGCTCGTGGCGTGTGCGCTCGTCGTGGTGCTGCTCGGTATGTTCACCCCGATGGCCAACAAACTCATTTTCGACACAGTGATTCCTACGGGTGATGCCGCCGACCTGCTACCGATTACCGGACTGCTGATCGGTGCTACCGTCGGCACGCTGTTGCTGACGCTCACGCGGAACCTGTATATCATCCGCCTACAGCATATCATAGAGTTGCACGTGCAGAATGCCATCATGGCCCGTACCTTCCTGCTCTCGCCCACATTCTTCTCGAAGAACCCAAGCGGAGAACTGACAGCGAAGATCAACAATGTATCGATGCTCTGTTCGCTGGTCAATGAGAATATCGTTGGTGCGCTGCTCTCGGCAGTGCTCAGCATCATATATCTCGTGCAGGTGTATATCTATGGTGGTAAGTTGCTCTGGCCGGCACTCGGTATCATCGCCGCACAGACGGTTGCGCTGGTGCTGAATTACTTCCGCACGGTGAATGTTCGAAAGAGATACATCGAGGGTACCATGAAACTGAGCGGATTGGAGTATAACCTCTTTGCAGGCATCCAGAAACTGAAACTGACAGGTAGCGAGAATCGTGCCTTTGCCCGCTGGCTCGACCACTATGGTGAGGCCTCCCGCGTCATTTATAACCCCGCATTCAAAGACCGCTTTTATCCTGCCTTATGTGTCTTGTTAGGTATCGGTGGCTCCATGCTCATCTTCTGGAGCACGCTATCTAACGGTGTGTCCATCCCCGACTATATCGCCTTCAGTTCGGCCTTTGGCATGATAACCGCCTCCATGACACAACTCAACGGTGTGGTGCCAAGTTTGGCTCAGATTAAACCGCTTTTTGAAAGCGTGAAACCAATCTTGGAGTCCGTGCCTGAGATGGAGGAGAAAGCGCCACAGGTGGAAGAACTCTTCGGCGGCATCGAAGTCTCGGGGGTGTCGTTCCGCTATCAGGAGGACGGACCGCTGATTCTCGACGACCTCTCGCTGAAGATAGAACCAGGCGAGTACGTCGGTATCGTGGGAAAGTCGGGCTGTGGCAAATCGACGCTGATGCGCCTGTTGCTCGGATTCGAGAAACCGCTCACCGGCGGCATCTATTACGACAACTACGACCTGGCGAAAGTGGATAAGGCTTCGCTGCGACGGAAGATTGGCTGTTGTCTGCAGAGTGGCAGTCTGTTTACTGGCGACCTGTTCCATAATATCACCATCACGGCTCCTTGGGCTACGCACGACGATGCCTGGGAGGCCCTGCGCATGGCCTGTTTGGAGGAGGATGTGCGACAGATGCCGATGGGACTGCATACCGTGGTCTCGGAAGGTGGCGGTGGATTCAGTGGCGGACAGAAGCAGCGCATCCTGATTGCCCGCGCCCTCATCTCGAAGCCTGACATTATCTTCTTCGACGAGGCGACATCGGCACTCGACAATATCTCGCAGAAAGCCGTGAGTGACAACCTTGACGAGCTGATGTGTACACGAGTGGTTATCGCCCACCGACTGAGCACCATCCGTCACTGCGACCGTATCGTGGTGCTCGACAAAGGTAAGATTGCCGAGCAGGGCACCTTCGAGGAACTGATGGAGAACAAGGGGCTGTTCTACGAAATGGCACAACGACAGCTTTAAAATATATACGATATGAGAAGGATCTTTATGATATTGGCTACTGCCGCGATGATTGTTAGCTGCGGCGGTGGGAATTCCCCAAAGGTGAATCACGAGGAGGGGGCGATTGATTCTGTCCGGAATCAGGAACCTGTCCCTGTGATTCAGCCTGAGAACGGGGTGATGCAGACGATGGGTAAGGTAGTGGCAGAACGCTATGCCGACCTCGCCTTTGAGACGGCATTGCCCATCGAGCAGGTGCTCGTTAAGAACGGTCAGCACGTCCGTCGGGGACAGGTGTTGGCTACGCTTGACCAATTTAAGCTCCGTAATGCGATTGTCCAAAAAGAACGGGCTGTGGAACAGGCACAGCTCCAGATCGAACAGGCCCACCTGAAGATGCAGGATGTGATCATCGCACAGGGTTACGATCCCGACAAGGCCGCGCAGATCCCTTCGAACGTCATGCACAACGCCGATATGAAGTCGGGCTATGCGCTGTCGAAGAGTCAGTTGGCTACGGCCAAGACTCAGTTAGAGGCTGCTCGCCATGACCTGCAAAGTGGGGTGCTGACAGCCCCCTTCGACGGGGTGGTGGCAAATGTGTCGGTACAGGCCCATCAGCTCGCCGAGGCAGGAAAGACAGTCTGCCGTGTCATCGCCACAGGCGATATGGCGGTGGAGTTCAGGGTGATGGAGGCCGACCTCAGTAAATATAAAACAGGTACATGCGTGAGTGTGATACCCATAGCTGATAAGAACATCCACTACGATGCCTCCGTCAGCGAGATCAATCCCGTCGTCGATCAGCAGGGTGCCGTCACCATCCGTGCCCGTCTTTCCAAGGCCGCCGATCTCTTCGACGGCATGAACGTGGAAGTCATCTTGAAGTCTGAAAAATGAAACTTATGAAAAAGATTCTGTTGATACTTTTCACTTTTCACTTTTCACTCCTCACTTCTTCTGCACAGCAGAAGATAGTGCTCGACCTCGAGCGAACGGTTCGTCTGGCTACCGACAGTTCACTCTCTGCACAGAAGTATCAGAGTGTCTATGATGCTTCGCGCTACCGGTATCTGTCGTGGCAGGCATCACGCAAACCGCAGTTTGCACTGGAGTCGACACCTGTGATGTATGAACGCTACATGACCCAGCGCTATCTCTCTATTGAAGATATCGATGTGTATCGCCAGCAGCGTCTGTTCTACTCCCAGGCCGGTATCACCGCCACACAGACGATGGAACGCTGGGGCGGACAATTCTACGGTTCCACCCAGTTCGGCTACCTGCGTACGTTCGGCGAACAGAACCAGACGCAGTTTATGACCATCCCTATCGCCGTTGGCTATAAGCAGGATCTGCTCTTCTATAACCCCCTGAAGTGGGCACGGCAGATCGAGCCGCTGAAGCTGGAACGGGCTGAGAAGGAACTGATATATGGTATCGAGAAAACCAGTGAGCAGGCTGTGGAGAAATTCTTTGCCCTCGCCTTGGCACAGGATATGATGCAGATGGCAATGGAGTCGCTGGCATCGTGCGACACCATCTATGCCATCGCCGAGCGGCGTTACAAGATAGCCAGTATCTCCAAGGCCGAACTGAGCATCCTGGAACTTCAAAAGACCAATGCACGCACCACGCTTGCCAATGCCCGCATTACCCATAGTCGGGCTGTCAAGGAACTCGCCACCTATCTTGGGATGGACCCGACCACAGAGATCGATCTCATCATCCCGTTGGTGGTGGGAACACTGCACATCGATGGCACCGAAGCCATCGCCCTGGCCAGGGAGAACAATCCCAAGTATCTGGAAAGCCGTCAGGCAACCGCCGAGGCACGTCGGGAGGCAGAACGAGCGAAGGTGGAGAAGAATCTCAGCGTGAGCCTCGATGCCAGCATCGGTCTGAACCAGGTGGCTGACAATTTTGCCGATGCATATCGTCATCTCCAAAGTCAGGATATGGCCACCGTAAAACTAACCATCCCCTTAAAAGACTGGGGTAAACGCAAGAATGCCTACCTTGCCGCCAGAAGCAGCGTTGACACGGCGGAGCGTACAGAACAGGAGACCGCCCGCGATGTGGAGTTGGATGTGGCGATGACCGTCGCCGAATTCAATGAGCGGCAGACCATCGTTGAGAACGCCCGTCAGGCACTCACCATCGCCGAGGATGCCTACGCCCAGACCCTACAGCAGTTTATCCGTGCCCAGGCTGATGCCTACAGCCTGTCAGTTGCCCAGAGTCATTGGCAGACCGCCCGCCAGAACCACATCACCTCCCTTCAGAACTACTGGCTCGCCTACTACCATCTGCGCCGACTCACCCTCTACGACTATCAGCACCGCCAGGCTATCTCCCACAGATAGATAAGATACATGCAACAGCAGCAGCGAACATATATTGCCATCGACCTGAAATCGTTCTACGCTTCAGTGGAGTGCGTGGACAGGGGGCTTGACCCACTGACCACCAACCTCGTCGTGGCAGATGTGTCGAGGACGGAGAAAACCATCTGTCTGGCTGTTTCCCCGTCGCTGAAAGCATACGGCATAGGCGGACGTGCGCGACTGTTCGAAGTGTATCAGAAAGCGCGTGGTGTGGAGTTTATCATTGCCCCACCCCGCATGGCCCACTATATAGAGGTAAGCACCAAAGTCTATCAGACCTACCTGAAATACATAGCTCCCGAAGATATACATGTCTATAGCATCGATGAGGTGTTCATGGATGTGACAGCCTATCTGCGGACGTATAAATTAACAGCTCACGAACAGACGGAGCAGCGAGAGCAGTCACAAGCTTGCTTGCAGACTGCCGAGTCGCGACGGATGTCGACGGCACGTCAGTTGGCCATCAAGATGATCCGCGACGTGCTGGCCAATACAGGCATCACGGCAACAGCAGGCATCGGCACAAACATGTATTTGGCAAAGGTGGCAATGGATATTGTGGCCAAGAAAGCGCCTGCCGATAAGGATGGTGTGCGTATTGCCGAATTGGATGAAATGTCGTATCGCCGTGAGCTATGGGATTATCGTCCTCTGACCAAATTCTGGCGTGTGGGACATGGTATAGCCGAGAAACTGGCAATCTATGGTATTGACACGATGGGAAAGATAGCCCGGATGTCAATACAGAACGAAGGGCTGCTTTACCGCCTCTTTGGTGTGAATGCGGAACTGCTGATAGACCATGCATGGGGCTGGGAACCGTGTACGATGGAGGCTGTGAAGGCATATCGCCCTGAGACCAACTCCTTCAGCAGCGGACAGGTGCTGCAGGAACCTTATACTTTCAAGAAAGCCCGTGTGGTGATACAGGAAATGGCAGAGGGAATGGCACTCGACCTCGTATCGAAGCGTCTGGTGACTGACCAACTGGTGCTGACTGTTGGTTATGATGCAGAATGTCTCACACGGCCTGAAATCCGCGAAAAATATCATGGTGAGATTACCACCAACTATTACGGGAAGGCTGTACCAAAGCATGCTCACGGTACATTCAACTTCGAGAGACCTACATCATCTTCACGACTCATCATGGATGGGGCAACAGAGTTGTTTGACCGCTGCGTGAATCCTGATTTGCTAATACGCAGGCTGAACCTGACAACGAACCATGTGGTATCAGAGGAATCGGTAATGGCACAAGATCGTGCTCCCCAGCAACTTGACCTTTTCACCGACTACGAGGCATTAGAGAAGCAACGACAAGAAGAGCAAGCCAAGCTGGATAAAGAGCGGCGGATGCAGGAGGTACAGTTGAAAATCAAGAAACGTTTCGGCAAGAATGCCATCCTTCGAGGCCTGAACTTCGAGGAAGGTGCCACGGCTAAAGAGCGCAACAAACAAATAGGAGGACATAAAGCATAATGGATAATTACGACGATATCATCAATCTGCCACATTATGAGCCAAAGCATCATCCGAGGATGTCGATGTGGAATCGTGCAGCCCAGTTTGCACCCTTTGCCGCATTGACTGGCTATGATGAAGCCATCCGATCGGTTAACAACTATAAATACGTATGAAGTTCAAGTTAATGTATCTAATGCTGGTGACACTGCTCCTGGTGAGTATCCCAGCAATGGCCGAGGACCAACAAGAGAAGATGAATCAGTTTATCGACCAACTGATGTCGAAAATGACCGTCGGGACATTGCGCTCGATGCCAGCTGGGGGCGCATCGCCGAAGGTACGGACTGAGCTATACCACCTTCGAATATAGTGACATCCGTCTTAACGGACGCACGGCATCTGTCACCGTAACGAACACTGGCGACTATGACGGTGTAGAAATCGTACAACTCTATATCCACGACGTCGTAGCCAGCATCACCCGCCCTGTAAAGGAGTTGAAGGGCTTCCAGCGTATCCATCTGAAGAAGGGCGAAAGCAAAGAGGTGAAGTTTGAAATCACAGATGATTTGTTGAAGTTCTATAACGCCCATCTTGACTATGTGCTGGAGCCTGGTGACTTTGAAGTGATGATAGGCCCTGACAGCAGCCTGAAGAACCTGAAGAAAACAATACTGAATGGAGAATAGTATAAGAAACATGAACATAAAACTGATTATATTCGATTTTGACGGGACGCTGGGCGACACCAGACGGAACATCGTCACGACCATGCAGATGGCCATCAAGGAGATGCAACTGCCAGAACGCACTGAGGCAGAGTGTGCAGCCACTATAGGTTTGCCATTGGTAGGGTGCTTTAGGACACTGTTTCCAGATATTCGGGAAGAACTCATCCCGCGCTGCGCAGAGACGTACCGCAGATTCTTCAACGAAAATCTGCGGAAGATCACCCCGGAAGCATTTCCTGGCGTTGTCAAGACCCTGAAAACTCTGAAGGAACGAGGCTTCACGCTCACTATCGCTTCGTCCCGTTCGCGCAATTCCCTCATAGAATTGACTCGCGACATGGGTATCGCTGATTACATCTCTTATTTGATAGGGGCTGATGACGTGAAAGAAGCAAAGCCAAAGCCGGAGCCTGTGCTGAAGACACTTGCTGCCATGCAATTCGAGGCCTATGAAACGCTCGTTGTCGGAGATATGGCTGTGGACATCCAGATGGGAGCTAATGCAGGCACAAAGACTTGTGGCGTGACCTGGGGCAACGGAAGCAGAGAGAAACTCAAAGAGGCCGGAGCCGACTATATTATTGACAGAATGGAGGATCTTTTATGGAACGCCGCAAGCCCATCGAGCGATGCTCTCCGATAACCATTGGCGAAGACTCATCAAAAGTATTAGATAATATGCATGGTTATACATATTCTTAATTGGTCATTAGTATGATTACACCGCTGATGCAGATATAGGCATAGACGATGTATCGGAAGATGCGGTTGGGAATGTGTTTGAAAACGTAGGCACCCAGCATCGTACCGATGATGACACCACCGAGGCCATAGAGATAGTCAACGGCTACAGTAGTTGTGAAGAAACCGTTGTAGGCTCTCACACCTGTCATCATCACATTGCCAATCAGGAAATAGGTCTGAGCCATTGCCATATAATGCTCCTTCGTCGGCTCACTTTGGATGAAGTACAGCACGGCTGGCGGGCCTTGCATACCGAAGAATCCACCCATCAGTCCGCTCAATGCTCCTGCACCTACCTGCACTTTTTTCGTCGTTGGCAGTTTAATACGAGTACTAAACAGCATAAAGTAGATGCTGATCAGAATGAGTGCCACACCAAGAATACGTCGTAAGATGTGGTCTTCGATACGTGTCAGGGCAAAGATGGCTATGGTCGAGACGATGATGAACGTCAGCAGAATTGGCCAAAGCCGTTGCCATGTGACATAGTTCTGCAACCGCCACACGATAGCTGCAGATGTTGTGATAGCCAGTAGTCCTGAGAGTGTTGTTGCCTCGCCATAGCTTGGCATAAGGAACGGCAGCATCGTCATGATGAAGATGCCGAAGCCGAAGCCCGTGGTGCGCTGGATGAAACTCGCACCGATGCTCAGCAGGAATATGGAAAGGACTATGCTGCTCATTATTCATTCAAAACCTTCCTAAAGTTTCAATCACCTTTACCCAGTCCGTCTCTGCCTCGAAACCGAACTTATCATCAATTCCCACATTGAAATAGAGCTTCACCTCGAAGTTCTGGAAACTCGTCTTCCCAACTTCGGGATTCTCGTTGGCATAGTCAAAACGGATGCCTTCCTTCGCAAAACGGTTTCTGTATATAGCCATCTGCTCATCGTAGCATCCGCTCCAGAGAATCAAGCAGATGTCATCACGGTTGGTCATCAGCTGCAAGGCCTCACGTGCATAAGGATAGTAGTCGTAGGTCTCCTCATTCTCATAGCAGGCCCGCAGAATGGTGTCGTGGATATCCACCACGACGTAGATCTTCTCCCAGTTCTTTTCCTTCTTACGGTTGAAAGCAACCTCAAATGCCTTTCCTATATCCATAAATCCTAATAATTCTCAAGTCTCGGAGCAGCGAGCGCAAACATGCTTGCATGATTGGCCGAGTCGTGACGAGACTCAACATTTGTTAAATTCAGCCACAAATATACGCATTATTATTCATATTCCAGCTTAAATGACTAAATTTGCAACATTATTTAGGAGAATTAGCGATGGCAAATCAAAGACCCAATCCAAATGAGGCTTTTCCGAATCCCAAAATTCCGAGCCTCTGTTATATTAAGAATGTGGTGAAGAACCCACGTATCATAATCGGCGATTACACCTACTATGACGATGTGGATGGTGCTGATCAGTTTGAGAAGCACGTCACGCATTTCTACGACTTTATCGGCGATAAATTGATTATCGGTAAGTTCTGTGCCATTGCCAAGGGCGTAGAGTTTGTGATGAACGGTGCCAATCACAGGATGGATTGTGCTACAACATATCCCTTTTATATCATGGGTGGCGACTGGGGAAGTGCCATTGCACCAGTGAAAGACGAATTGCCGCTGAAGGGTGACACCGTTATAGGCAATGATGTCTGGATTGGTCAGAACGTGACGGTGATGCCCGGCGTCCATATCGGCGACGGAGCCATTATCGGAACAAACTCGGTGGTGGCAAAGGATATTCCTCCTTATTCTATTGCTGTTGGGAATCCCTGTCGAATCGTCAGGAAACGCTTCGATGACGAACTGATAGAGTTATTGCTTAAACTCAGTTGGTGGGACAAAAGCATCGAGGAAATAGAAAGCCTCATGCCGATACTGTCTTGTGGTGATTTGGAAAAGGTAAAGGCAGAACTAAAGTCAAGACTATGATAATTCTGATAACAGGTGCATCCAGCTTGGCAAGACCGTTGTGACAACAAACAACTAAAATAACATTATCCATTGTAAAGCAATCAATTATGAAGTACCCATGTGAGAACTGCAAGCTACGTGCTGCGTATGACAAGAACCCGAAGTCATTAATCGGACGCTTCTGGCGCTGGCAGATCAATTTCTGTCCCAGCTGGCGAGGCTACTTTAAGTCGCTGCCACGTGAGAAACAGGAAGAGTTTCGCAAGAAGTATGATTTTTGGAAGTATCAATGATTTAATCTGATAGGAATATGAGTACACTCACCACAGTTTTGGCAATCTTGGTAGCCTTGGAGCATCTGTACATCATGTTCCTCGAAACCATCGCGACGAGTTCAGAAAGCACGTCAAGAGTGTTTGGCATCACCAATGACCAGCTGAAAAGCAAGACCATATCGACACTGATGAAGAATCAAGGTGTGTATAACGGACTGATAGCCGTTCTACTGCTGATCGCAGTCTGGCAGCAGGATTTGCTGTGGACACGGCTGCTATTGGGTTATATCGTGTTGGTGGCACTCTATGGAAGCCTGACCAGCAAGCCAAACATCATCCTGAAGCAAGGCGGCTTGACCATCTTGGGATTGATTTGTAGTTTTATCTGAATGTATGAAAACAGAGTTACGGTTATTACCACTTAGGGAGGCTCAGACCATCGCCTTCAAGGAGGAAATGCAAGAGGCCTTCCAACATGGTTTTGAGGCATGCAATAAAAATGACGAAGAAACGAATCAGTGGCAGGTGTTGCCAGACAAGGACTTCTATCAATCATTAGAGGCAGAAGGTGCCGAAGCCTACGAAGCCGTCAGCGAGGATGGCCAACGTGTGGGCGGTGCCATCATTACCGCTAATGGCAATATGGGTGAGCTTGCATTCCTCTATGTGAAAGTGGGCGTTCAGAGTAAGGGCATCGGGCAGTCCATCTGGAAGGCCATAGAAGCCTTGCATCCCGAAATAGAAGTGTGGGAAACCTGTACCCCATATTTCGACCGCCGGAATATCCATTTTTACATCAACCGCTGCGGATTCCATGCCGTAGAGTTCTTCAACGAGCATCATCCAGACCCCAATATGCCTGAGCAGTTTGACCAGGAAGATGGACTATTTAAGTTTGAGAAAAGAATGAGATAACAAATTTACGCATTATTATTTATATTTCGCCTTAAATGACTAAATATGCAACAAATATTAAGCATTACAGGATATGAAAGAGATAAACTATAAGGACATGAAGTTCAATCCGTTCAACCTGATTGGTGATGAATGGATGCTGGTGACGGCAGGTAACGAGCAAAAGTGTAACACGATGACGGCCTCTTGGGGACATCTGGGATGCTTGTGGGGACAAAACGACCCGACGGCGGTGATATACCTTCGCCCATCACGCTACACCAAGGAATTTGTGGACGAAGAGGGCTATTTCTCCCTCTGTGTCATGGATAAGTCGTTCAAAAAGCAGATGGCCTACCTCGGTAGTGTGTCTGGCCGTGACGAGGACAAGATTGGCAAGGCTGGTCTCACACCTGTCTATGCTGATAACACCGTCTATTTCGAGGAAGCCAAGTTGGTACTTATTTGCAAGAAGCTCTATCAGTCGGAACTTCAAGAGAGCGGATTCCTCTATCAGGACACTATCGACGCGAACTATCCCCAGCGTGACTTCCATACGATGTACGTCGGCAAGATTGAGAAGGTGCTGGTAAGGGATGATGAGTATTTGAAATAACAGACACATAAATCGGAATTTAGCAACATGATACTTAATATTATTAATGAAGAATTTAGCGTCTGTAAGGTAGCAGACTACGAGGGAATCGATTTGTCTTCCCCCTATATTTTCATAGGTTCAACAGACGAAGAAAAATCGTTGGTATGTCCAATTCAGTTAGTGCCAGATAACACTGTAGAACGTGATGATGGATGGAAAGCCTTCCGTATAGAAGGGATATTGGATTTCTCCCTTATTGGCATTCTCGCTGCAATTTCAAAAGTGCTTGCAGATGGGGGAATTGGTATTTTCGCAATTTCCACATTCAACACAGATTACATACTGACAAAGTCTGAAAACTTTGAACGTGCTATAGGATTGCTTCAGTCCAAGGGCTATTCAATCAAGTAAATTCCAATTTATCTGCATATAATCTATATGTACAGCTTAACATATAAAGTAACGACAAGCACCTGCGACAGCGAAGGAAAGCTGAAACTCTATTCCGCTCTCCAGATGATGCAGGACTGTTCAGAGATGTGGATCGACAGCGAACCGGAAGTCAAGGACTACTTCCTGCAGCAGAATATGGCGCAGCTGTTGGCTACACGCCAGGTAGAGATTATCCGTGTGCCAGACTACAAAGAGGAGCTGACGGTGACAACCTCCGTCTATGGCATGAAGCCAATGTTCGGATTCCGCAATACGTTCATCTACGACGCACAGGGAAATCCCTGCTACAAGACATGGAGCATGGGAGCGTTTGTTGACAAAGTGGCAGGAAAGCTGAAGCGTGTGGACGATGCAACCATACAATCAATGAAGCTGGAGCCACAGCTGGAGATGAACTACAAAGACCGCCGAATTATTCTACCCAAGACGGAAGGTGAAGTACTGGAGCCAATAAAGGTGCTTCGTGCCGACATCGATTACAACAAGCATCTGAATAATGCCAACTATGTCCGCATGGCGATGGAACTGTTGCCGGAGGATTTCGTGGTTCGAGGTCTTCGTGTGGAATATCGCGTAGCTGCCAAACTTGGTGATAGTCTGACTCCTATTATTTACAAAATAGCTGACGGTATCATCATTTCCCTGTCTATAGGGAGTGAGGTGAGTGCCATCATTGAGTTCAATAAATGACACAGTAATTCGATTATGAAGATAATAAACATCATGCTTATGGCAGCAGTAGCAACAGCAACTCTGACGGGTTGCGGTAGTAGAGAAAATAAGGTGGAGACAACCGACTTTGTGGACGACGTAAAGGTGGCACTGGCCGATAGCGGGCGCATCGACCTGAGTAAACTTCAGTGGACGAGGGAGCCTAAAGCCTTTGAGGTTAAAGGTGACACCATTGCCATCACCACCGCTCCGCATACCGACCTGTGGCAGCGCACGTACTATCACTTCCAGAACGACAATGCGCCAGTACTACAGATGAAGACAAAGGAGAAATTCTTTAGCTTCGTGGTTAAGACCGACTTCACGCAGAGTCACCAGCGCTTCGACCAGTGCGGCATTGTGATGTATCTCGACAGCGAGAACTGGCTGAAAGGTTCTGTAGAATTTGAGAACGACGAGTTCCAGCACTTAGGCAGCGTAGCCACCAATAAGGGCTATTCTGACTGGGCTACGACGGCTATCCCTGCCGATGTCAAGACGATGTGGTACCGTTTCTCGCGTCGCGAGGATGACTACTGCATCGAGTGCTCAACAGACGGTGAAAACTTCAGTCAGATGCGCATCTGTCACATGTATGCCGCTGCCGAGGAAATCCAATTCGGCATCTATGCCTGCTCGCCAGAGGAATCGTCATTCACCGCCCTCTTTTCAGACATGAAGATTACCGAGTGTGCCTGGAAGGCTCACGACGGTCAGCAGCCGGACATGTAAATTCTAATTTATCAGTCTAAGAATCATATGCCCAAGGAACGTAACAAGGCTGATGGCTATCGTGAGAAGGTACCGATTAAGCGAGAGAAAATTGATGCATGCATCGACTCTTCCGAGCGTGAGGTGTCTCGACCAAAGGTCAAGGCTTATGAGGGTGACACCAAGGCGATGAACAGAATGCTTGCCCCTATGGCTTACGCCGCTTCCCCGATTAACGGGGATGCTCAAAGGTATGAGTTGGCGGCCAATGGCGGTAATGCTCAGGCACAGTTCGCCACAGGCTGGTTCCTGATGACCGGCACAGGCGTTCCCGTTGATGAGAAGAAGGGCCTGAAGTGGATTCACAAGGCCACCTTCCAAGGTTATCAGCCTGCAATTGACTATTGCAAGGAACACGGTTACAAATGGTATTGAAATGACAGAAGCATTGCTATATTATCTGATAGTCATCAATGTCGTGACCTTCCTGGTCTATGGCATTGATAAGTGGAAGGCCAAGAAAGGCAGCTGGCACATATCGGAGGCTACCTTGCTGATACTTGCAGCTATCGGCGGAAGTATCGGAGCTTTACTTGGAATGAAGATATGGCATCATAAGACGATGCATAAGAAGTTCAAATATGGACTTCCACTGATTCTATTGGGCCAGATAGCACTTATTTATTTCATCTGCAACTTTTCGCATCGTTCTTACGTCTAACAGATAGAAACTTTTAAAGAAACGATTATGATACTCTCAACAACTCCACAAATTGAAGGTCACACCATCCGCGAGTACAAAGGTATTGTGACAGGTGAAACCATTATCGGTGCTAACATGTTCAAGGATCTGTTTGCTGGCATCCGCGACATCGTAGGCGGTCGTGCAGGCGCTTATGAGAAAGTGCTTTCCGAAGCCAAGGACACCTCCATGCAGGAGATGATGCAGCGTGCTCAGGCTATGGGAGCCAATGCCATCGTAGGCATCGACATCGACTACGAGACCGTCGGTGCTAACGGCTCGATGCTCATGGTAGCCACCAGCGGAACGGCAGTTGTAATCTGATAATGAAAAAATACCGCTCTTCCATCATTCTGTGGTTGGTATTCGAAGCTATTGCCATTTGGCTGTGGCAGGCAACAGGCAACTTGTTCTTCCTGTTGAACTTCTCGTATATCGGCTTCTGCATCGGCTTCGGGGGAATCCTGTTTGCTGCAGGCTGGAAGTACGCCAGGGAGTTCACTCAATTTGGCGTAGGTACTTATATGCTCGTGTTTCTCGGCCTGATATGCCGTGAGAACATGCAGATTGAGGGACTGTGGTATTATCTACTATGTGGAGTCTGGGGAGCAGGAACGCTCCACTATGCCATCGCCAAGATTTTCGGCCCATTGTTGTTCGGCAGAGGATGGTGCGGATATGCCTGCTGGACGGCTATGATTCTTGACCTACTGCCATATAAGCAGCCTAAGGAATCCAGGAAAAACTGGGGATTCATCCGATACATCATGTTCGGTCTTTCGCTGGCCATCGTCCTGCTTTTGTTCTGGCTTGGAAAAGCCAATGCCTACACCATGTTCACGCTCTTCGTCACAGGCAACATCTTCTATTATGCAGTCGGCATCACCCTCGCTATCCTGCTGAAGGACAATCGCGCCTTCTGCAAGTACATCTGCCCCATAACGGTGTTCTTGAAGCCGATGAGCTATTACTCCCTGATTCGCATTAAGTGTGATGAGGACAAGTGCATCAGTTGTGGGAAATGCCTGAAGGCCTGTCCGATGGAGGTCGAGGTGAACAAGAACGCTCGCATTCGCAAGAATGCTACAGAGTGCATCCTCTGTCAGAAGTGTACGAAGGCCTGTCCGACAAAGGCTTTGTCTGTTTGAATTGCAAAGCTGGCCCTGTCACCATTCGGAATGGAAGTCGTATAACAAATATGTGTTATTCAACACCTTTATTATATCGCAGACGATATATTGTTAAACTCTCTTAAAGTTTTCGATAAATCGCTTGCGATATAAAATATTATCCTTACCTTTGCGTCGTAAACGATACAAATAAAATAAAGATATGGCAAAGATTTATGATTTCAAGGCTCAGACGAGCAAGGGTAAGGAGATTGATTTCTCACAGTTTCAAGGTAAGGTTTTGCTGGTAGTGAACACAGCCAGCAAGTGTGGATTTACGCCTCAGTTTGCAGGACTGGAGGAGCTGAACCAGAAGTATAAGGATAAAGGTCTGGTAGTTATCGGATTCCCCTGCAACCAGTTTAAGGAGCAGGATCCCGCTGAAGACAGCAAGATTGAGGAGTTCTGCCAACTGAACTACGGTGTGACCTTCCAAATTATGAAGAAAGGTGACGTCAACGGTCCCGATGCCCAACCCATCTTTGAGTATCTGAAGGCTGAGGCTCCCACCGAGGAGTACAACGGTCTGAAGGCTAAAGCCGCCAAGACTCTTTTCAAGGCCATCAGCAAGAGCGTGGAGAAGGACAGCGACATCAAGTGGAACTTCACCAAGTTCCTGATTTCGAAGGACGGTGAGACCATCAAACGATATGCACCTACTACGGAACCCAAGGACTTCGAGAAGGACATTGAGGCTATGCTATAATATAAATAAAATGCACGAAGAATTACGACTCGACAAGCAGATATGCTTCCGTCTCTATACGGCAGCACGTCTTATTACCCAGGCCTACACGCCAATGCTGAATGAACTGGGTATCACTTATCCGCAGTACTTGGTACTGATGGTGCTCTGGGAGCAGGATTCCCAGCCTGTGAACGACATAGCCCATCGGCTGTTGCTCGAAACGAACACCGTTACGCCGCTGCTTCAGCGCATGGAGAAGCTTGGCATCGTGGTTCGCAAGCGTGGCAAAGAAGACAAGCGTCAGCAGATAGTTTCGCTGACCGCAAAGGGCAAGGCGATGGAGGAACAGGCCTACGCCATCATCCCTGCAGGCATGGGCAAAGAGCTTAAAGCTTGTCCCTTCCAACTGGACGACTATGCCAAGTTTGCCAGTGAACTCGACACGATTATCGAAACATTAAAGAATAAGGAGAAATAGAATTATGGCCAACACCAAACGATTCCATAGACATTTCGAGACTCCAGGGCTGCCGCTCTACTGGATCATCATCGCCTACATCATCCTCGGCTGGTTTTTCCCAGTGATTGGCCTGTTGGCACTCATCTGTATGATTGGTCCAGTGGTGACGAGCATCTTTAAGGGTCGCTGGTGGTGCG
>JAEEGG010011434.1_pt1 | contig 19349 bp, 13 predicted proteins | sample 9134161 | NCBI WGS metagenome assembly JAEEGG01 (sample SAMN16246543, study PRJNA631951) | gut metagenome | biome: gut microbiome; feature: rumen; material: CR-attached | host: Bos | place: Iran: Karaj | collected 2018-10 | reverse complement strand
GGCCTGTGTATGAAGGATTATTTCACGGCTATCGACACCTACAGCCGCGAGCCGTGGGTTGATACCGACCATTTGGGCTGCGTGGGCGCAAGTTTCGGCGGCTATTCGGTTTACTGGATTGCTGGCCACCACGAGAAGCGCTTCAAGGCCTTCATTGCCCACGACGGAATGTTCAATTTTGAGCAACAATATCTTGAGACCGAAGAGATGTGGTTTGAGAATCACGACATTGGCGGCCCGTTCTGGGATAAGGAGAACGAAGTGGCTCAACGCTCGTATGCCAACTCACCGCATCTGTTTGTAGATAAGTGGGATACGCCGATTCTGTGCATTCACGGCGAGAAGGACTACCGTATTCTGGCTTCGCAGGGAATGGCGGCTTTTGCGGCAGCCAAGTTGCGCGGAGTTCCTGCCGAACTGCTCATCTTCCCCGATGAGAACCACTGGGTTCTGCAACCGCAAAACGGCATCCTTTGGCAACGCACGTTCTTCAACTGGCTTGATAAGTGGCTGAAGTAATTTAGGAGTTAGGAATTAGGAATTAGGAATTAGGAATTAGGAATTAGGAGTTTAGGGGCGAATAATCATTCGCCCCTTTTTATTCAATTATTCCGCCGTCCGCTGATGTTTCCACCGTCTGTGCGACCAAACCCAGTTCTCTGGTGCTTCGCGGATTGAGGCTTCGAGCAGTTGGTAGAAGCGGTCGGTGATGGCGTGCTCTGGTTCGGTGGCGGGCGATTCGGTGATGAGCGTTAGTTTTGTGTCGAACTTGCTGTAGCCCAAACGTTTAATCTCGCAATAGAGCACAGCCATGTCGAATTTCTTTGCCAGCCTTTCGGGTCCGACAAACACGCCTGTGTCTTGGTTCAAAAACGGTAGCCAGTAGTGGATTTGGCTGCGGGTAGGGGTTTGGTCGGCAACGCTCAGAAGGGCGAAACGGCGGCCGCTGTCGCGCATCTCAACCATCTTACGCATGGTGTCGCGCATCTCAATCGGCTCAACGCCCGTTTTTGAGCGCATTTCCATATAGAACCGTTCAAAAATGGGGCTGCTTAACCGCTTGTAAACCGCTGTTGTGCGGATGTCGAAATTGGCAATCTTGGCGCAGCCGTATTCCCAGTTGCCGTAGTGGCCAAGAATGATGAGCACATTGCGATTCTTGTCGATGAGTTGCTGAAGCGCTTCTGGATTCTGCACGCCCATACACCGAGCGATGCGCTTGCGCGGTGAGAATCGGAGGTTTACGGCTTCAATAATCATATACGACAGGTGCCGATAGTAGCGGCGCGCAATGCGTTTTATCTCTTTTCGGCTCTTGTCGGGAAATGATTTAGTCAGATTGGTGATAATCACCTTTTTGCGATAGCCGAGCACGTGTGCCACCAGCACGTAGATTATCAGTGCCAGCAGATGTTGTAGCGGTTTTGGCAGAATCCAAACCGCCAGAAATAGCGTCATTGTCAGGTAGTAGCCGATAAGTTGAAGCAATTTCATTCTATCAGGTGAATCCCTAAATCCTAATTTCTAAATCCTAAATAACTTACAGACCTTCAAATATTTCCGCATCGTTTTGTGCAGGCTCACCGTTTGCGAACAATGCGGTTTTCCAGCCGTCATCCTGCCGTTCGCATGGCATGTTGCTATGCAAAAGAGTCAAATTGCCATTTTGCGGTGTGAACACAAATTTGATGTTTGTCAGGTTGCCGATTTTGTAGTAGTGCCAAACCACATAAGGCGTGGCTGCGTCGGTGCGGTCGACAATGGTGTTTGGGAAGCCGTAGCGCAGCATTAGCAGCGTTTGGTCGGGGCTGCAATGCTGGCTGTTGGCGGCGTTGATGCGATTCACAAAGTCGGAGAGGGCACCTTCGGGGTCGAACTGGTTGCGTTGCGCCCAGAAGTCGTGCAGAGCCTGTTGCATCAGAATCATGTCGGATGCAGCAATGGCCTTGTCAAGTGTTCCTGTCTCGGTGTTGTCGGCCAGCATCTTCATGGCATTCAAGATGTTAGTCAAGGTGTCAACACTCGTAAACGTCGATGCATTGCGCAGAGTTTTGTTCGTTTGCGCATAACCGTTCAGCGCAACTGCGGGATTCTTGCGTTCAAAATATTTGGTTGCCTTTCCCACAGTTTTGTTGTACTTGTCCTGAATCTCAACCGTCAGGAAATAATATCCCGAAGGCAACTTTTTGATGTTTATCTCTTTCAGGAACTGATAGTAATTCAGCGCGTTAACCGATGTGCTCGATGAATGGCCAGCCATGGTGCGCAATGTGTGCGCGTTGCGGATGCTGGTGTAAACGTAGCACGAGCCCAGACCTTCAAGTTCAGCGGCCACGTTATAAAGTTCGACGTAAAAGCGCAGAAATTCAGCATCTTGCGATATGGTGTCGCGGCAATACGGAATGCACTCGTAGCCGTTTTTCAAGTTGATGGTGCGCTCAAGTTTCGGAGTGAAACTCTCAAGCAGTTCTATTCCGCTCAAAGCCACTTGTTTCTGCGGAATATCGATGGCGATAATCTCGTGCCGAGTGATGGTTTTCTTGAACTCATCAGGCGCGTTCAAATCTTTGATTTTCAGTTCGAAATTGTAGATTCCCTGCGGAATGAATATTCGCTGCACATCAGTGAAATCGGGGAAGACCTCGGTGGTGTCGGGCAGGGGTGGATTGCCAACAATAAAGTGGCGGAACTCAACTAGGTCGTCAGCGTTTTTGAAAATCATTGTCACGTCGATTTTCGATTCCAGATTAACGTCGTTAACCGTGTAGTTGACTGATTTTCCATCGATTAGCAGATATGTCTCAACATAAGGCCGCTTGTCGGAAAGCATATAAACCGAATAGTCGAAGTTGACGTTAAGTTGCTGGCTGTTAGCCAATAAACTGCCCATTAAGGCGAAAAATAGAATCAATGTTCGTTTCATTTCCGTTTATTTTAGCGCGTAAATGTAGGCGATTTCTGCGAAATATCTAACCAATAACGCTCAATCCCCGATAACTATCAAGACCAACCCCCAACACCCAATACCCAACACCTAAAACATTTCCTTTTTCAATATCTCAAGCAGCCGCGGATAAACATTCTTGCTTGCCGCAAGTATCTCGCCGCCAAACAGATAGTCGGTGCCGCCGCGGTAGTCCCTGACAATTGCGCCAGCCTGTTGCGCGATGAATGCGCCAGCGGCCACGTCCCACGGGTTCAGACCATACTCGAAATAGCCGTCGAAGCGGCCGCAGGCAACGTATGCAAGGTCAGATGCGGCGGAGCCTGTGCGGCGAATGCCCTGCGAGTGCAGCACAATCTCTTTCACGGTGGCAACGTGTCCGTCGAGACGGCCGTATTTGCTTATTGGAAAGCCTGTTACAATTAGACTTTGTTCCAAATCGGGTGCTGCCGATGCGCTGATGGGCTTGCCGTTGCAGAATGCGCCGTTGCCAGCCGAGTGGAACAACTCATCGCGGCCGAGTTCGTACACAATGCCCAGCGCCAGTTCACCCTTATGCTGCAGTGCCACGCTGATGGCAAACGGATAGACGTTGTGCAGAAAATTGGTGGTGCCGTCGAGCGGGTCGATAATCCAAATGTCGTCTTCGGTTGAGTGCCCCGCGGTGTTCTCTTCAACAATGAATCCGCTGCCTGGCAGAATCCGACTCAAGCCGTCAACTAGTTGGCGTTCAGAGCCTTTGTCGACGTACGACACATAATCGTGCAGTCCTTTATGCTCAATTTTGCTTGTATCGAACTGTGCGCGCTGTTCCTTTATAAATCGACCAACTTCACGCACAAGGTCAATGGTCTGTTTTTCAATTCTTTCTATATCAAACATTTGAGTTGTAAGTTTTAAGTTTATAAGTTATTGGTGTTAGGTATTAGGTTTTAGGTGTTGGGCATTGGTTTGGTTGGTAATTCCAATATCTTTTCAATTTTCAACTTTTAATTCTCAATTTTCCCATCACTTCATCGCCGCCGAGTGGTTGCAGCAACTCAACGTTATGTAACTGATTAACAAGGTTTTGGTTGGTTTGAACCTTCACTTTTATATAGTTGTCGGTGAAGCCGCACATCTCACCGCTGGCGTGCTCGCCTTCGAAAAGAACGGGGCGTGTTTTGCCTATCTGGCTGTCGATGAACACTTTTGTCATTTCTGCGCCCACGGCAATCAATTGCTGGCTGCGGTGCTTGCGAATCTCGTTCGGCACCATCTGCATCTTGACTGCCAATGTGTTAGCGCGTTCCGAATAGGGGAAGACGTGCAGATAGGACAGGGGCAGCGAGCGTACAAATCGGCACGCATCGGCAAAGTCCGATTCCGACTCGGTGGGCACGCCAACAATCACGTCGGCGGCTATGCACGCATCGGGTATAAGGCTTTTAATCAACTCAATGCGTCGTGCGTAGAAATCGGTTGTATAGCGGCGGTGCATCAGCGTGAGCAGACGGTCGGTGCCACATTGCAACGGAATGTGGAAGTGCGGCATAATCACTTCAGAATCAGCCACGTAGCGGATAATCTGGTCGGTGAGCAGGTTGGGCTCAATCGACGATATTCGTAGCCGTTTCAGACCGTCAATCCGCTCAAGTTCGGTGAGCAGTTGGAACAGATTCTCGCCGTTGGCGCGGCCGAAATCGCCAATGTTCACGCCAGTGAGCACAATCTCGCGGATTCCGCGCTCGACGGCTTCGCGAGCCACGGCCACGGTGCGCTCAACGGTGTTGCTGCGGCTGCGTCCGCGGGCGTGCGGAATGGTGCAGTATGCGCAGAAGTAGTCGCATCCGTCCTGCACCTTGAAGAAACTGCGGGTACGGTCGCCAAACGAGTAAATCGGCTCAAAAACACGGCTTTCTTTCGATACCGAAATCACAGGCTTCGGCTGCTTTTGCAGACTGCTGATTATGTCGGTCAGGTCCATCTTGTTGTCGGACCCGAAAATGTAGTCAACTCCTTGAATGGCAGCCACTTCGTCGGGCTTAAGTTGCGTGTAGCACCCAATGGCCACCAGAATGGTTTCGGGGTTGCGGTTCAGAATCTTGTGAATGGCCTGGCGGCTTTTCTTGTTGGCCAACTCGGTCACAGTGCAGGTGTCGATAACCGTCACATCTGCCTGACTTTCATTGTCGGCACGTTCGTATCCGGCATTCTCAAACTGCTGCACAATCCACGACGTCTCGGAGAAATTCAACTTGCAGCCAAGCGATATGTATGCAACCTTCGGCATCTTGTTTGTTTTTCAGGGCGCAAATATAGTCAGATGAGAGTTTTTAGAAGTTATAAGTTTTAAGTTTTGTAAGTTATAAGTTAAAAAGGCATAGTAGGGACGTCGCGTGCGGCGTCCGCAAACATCGTAGGGACACAACCGTGTGTGTACGAAACAATCATCCGCATATTAAGGCACAAGTATTGGCGCAGCAGACAAAAGTCTCGTTATATGATTTACGGGTTGATACGTTTTTCATCTATATTTTTAGCGTTTTCAGCAAAAAAAAGTATCGGTTAATTGCTTTTGTATATCTTTGCCGCAGTGACACATCGCCGAAAGGCAAATAATACAGAACACTATAAATATTATATATCATGTCAATTGTTCCTTTAATTATTGAGAGTAGTGAGGTGACTCCCGAAATTGTTCTCGATAAGGATAGCAATGTGTTTGTTTTCAAAGGAAAATCGTTGCCTGAAAACCCGCTGGGGTTCTACAGGCCTGTTTTACAGTGGATTGACGAGTATGCCACACAACCAAACGCAACTACGGAGGTTAGTTTCATGATGATTTATTTCAACACATCAAGTTCGAAGGTCTTTTTGGATGTGATGAAGAAATTTGAGGCAATCAGCCGCGCGGGAAACAAGTGCATAATCAACTGGTACTATAAGGAAGATGATGAGGAGATGCTTGAGGCTGGCGAAATTTATTCGGAGAGGGTTAATCTTCCGTTCAATCTTATAGTTGAGGAATAAGCAGCATAACTTGCTGACAGATTGTTTGTTAGAAGAATTTGTTTAAGGTTTTCATAATTTGTTTGGTGCAGGGTTGATTTTCGGCTCTGCATTTTTTTTGAGAATAGGGCTATGAGATATTTTTTCGCGATGATGGTGGTTTTGTTGTCCGCTTTGCAGTTGGGTTTGGCTCAAAATATTGATTATGACCAGTTTTTTACCGATGCCTGCCTGCGCATTGATTATGAGATGGTTGGGCGACGCGATACGGAATTTGTTGTTCTGAAAGATTTGATGGAGCAGGGGCAATGGGCTGGTTCAAAGGCCATTAGCGGCCAGCCAGCACAGTTGGGCAACTATCGGTTCTCGCTCATCGACTCGCTGTCAGGCAGGCTCATCTACAGCAACGGCTTTAGCGGTCTTTTCAACGAGTGGCAGCAGTCGCCCGCAGCGCTCACCACCACGGCTTCGTTCTACCACGTCAACCTTACGCCAATGCCGCGCCGCACCATGCTTTTCCGTCTTGAGCGCACCAATTACGACAAGCCAGGCCATTCCACCGTTGCCGAGTTTTATATCAACCCGAAAAGCAAATTCATCCGTCGCGAAAGCGCTAAACCGCTGAAATACACTGTTGTGCAAGGCGGTGACGATGTAAATGACAGAATAGATATTGCTTTTCTGGCCGAGGGCTACACCTCCGACCAGATGGAGAAGTTCCGTGCCGATGTCAAGCGTTTTTGGAAGTATATGTCTGGCGTTGAGCCATATAAGAGCCACAAAGAGCGATTCAATGTTTACGCTGTTGAGTCGCCGTCGGCAGAGAGCGGAACCGACATTCCCAACCAAGGCATCTTCCGCAACACGGCTATGAACTTCACTTTCAGCACTTTCGATGTTGACCGCTACCTGACATCGTTCGATCTGAAATCAATCCACGACATTGCCGCCGTGGTTCCATACGACCACATCATCATCATTGTGAACACAGCGGAGTACGGCGGTGGTGGGTTCTACAATTTCTATTCGGCGTGCGTGGCCGACCACAAACTGTCGCTGCGAGTGCTGGTGCATGAGTTCGGGCACGCCTTTGCTGGCCTGGCTGATGAGTACTTCTACGCCGACGAGGCCAACGAGGAGATGTACAGCCTCAAGCGCGAGCCGTGGGAGCCGAATATTACCACTCTTAACGATTTCAATGAGAAGTGGCTGGTTGACCCCCCAACGCCAATCCCGACACCGCGGACAAAAGAATATGCGGACAAAGTGGGTGTTTTCGAAGGTGGCGGCTATCAGTCCGAAGGCATCTACAGCCCGTTCCAGGACTGCATAATGCGCTCAAACACACCAAAAACATTCTGCCCCGTCTGCCGCAGGGCCATTCTGAAGGCGATGGGAGTGGAGGAGTGAGGCTATTTGGCCGAAAAACAATTCCTTACGTTACTCTTTCTTATCAAAAATCTCCGCCAGCATTTTATCGATTGCCGCACCGCGCAGGCCGCGTGCAATGATGGTGCCGTCGGGGCCGAAAAGGATTATCTCGGGAATGCCAGCAATGCCGTAGATGTCGGTGGCAATCTTTTGTGAATTAATGATTTGTGGATATTCAATCTGCTCTTCGGCAATGGCTTTCAGAGTTGCTTTTGGTTCGTCCCAGGCGGCAATTCCGATTACCTGCAAACCACGGTCCTTGTATTTGCTGTAGGCGGCTTTGATGTTTGGAATCTCCTGACGGCAGGGACCGCACCACGAAGCCCAGAAATCGGCAAGCACATATTGGCCGCGGCCAACATAGTCGGATAGGCGAGTGGTCTTGCCATTATACTCCACGGCAAAATCGGTGAATTTTGCGCCAGGCTCAGTAGCGGCGCGTTTTTCAAGGTCGGCTTTGATGCGCTTCACCATATCGTTGCGCTGCCAGTCGCTCGAAAGCATGGCGATATACTCAAGTCCGCGGCGTGAACTTATGGCGTCATTGAATTGTGTTACAATTAGATAGCCCAACGCATCGGAAGAGTGGGCTTGAAGCATCGGGGTTATGCTTTTGTCCATTGCGGCCTTGGCATCGGCTTCCGATGTTTTTCTGCTGCGAAAATCGCTCACAATTTTAATCAACTGGCCGTATAGGCTGGTCCAGTCGTTGTTCAGCGGTGTTCCAATGGCAGGCGCGCCTTTTTGCATATCAATCCTCACAACTCCATTCTCGATGAACACAGGCGCAAGTTGAATGCTGAAATTTTTGGTTCCCAGATGTCCGAGGAACGCACGTGGGCAACTGCCTTCGTGAGCGGTGATGTTGCCGCCGACAACTTCAACAGAATCAACAATTTCGTTGTTTGTGCCGCTCTGATTGCGGATATAGAGCGTGCCAGTATAATTCTGGCCGATATTTCCTTCGAGTCGGTATTTTACTTGTCCCTGCACTGCGATAGCAGCAACAGCCAGCAGCGTGGCGATGATTGTCTTTCTCATAATTATTTTCTAATCAGATTCGGATGTAAAGATATTAATCTTTCCGCAAATAAAAACCGCCGAGCCCAACGGACTCGGCGGTTTCATTTGCATTTTATCGCTTAATTAAAACTTAAAGTTAAAGTCAACATCAGTCTCCTTAATGAAGATTGCGCGCTGTGCGTTCTGTGTGCGGGCGAATTTCAGGAAGATTTCGGCCGAGCGGCGGAACATTGCGTCGCGGTTGGCGTCGAGCATCAACAGGTAGGCCATAATGGTGTAGCCTGCCATCTCAACCATACGGCGAGCGTGCAGTTCAATGAACTCCTGCGACTCCTTGCCCATAACGTAGGCCACAGTCTCCTCGTATTCCGCCGTCATACGGTCAAGAACGTCGTGCATCGGCTTCAAATCGTCGGCAACGGGCTGTGCGGCATAGTCTTTCATCATCGAAAGATAGAAACCTGTGGTGGCATAGCGTGTTGCGGCAACAACCTGAAGTTGTGTGGTGCCTTCGTAAATGCTTGTGATACGGGCATCGCGGTAAAGACGCTCGCAGGTGTAGTCCTTCATAAAGCCCGAGCCGCCGTGAACCTGAATGCAGTCGTAGGCGTTCTGGTTGGCGAACTCGCTGCCCAAGCCTTTTGCCAGCGGCGTGAAGGCATCGGCCATACGGTTGTAGCGCTTGCACTCGTCGCGCTCCTCGGGGGTGAGTTTGCGCTCCTTCGATATGTCTTCCAATGTCTTGTACATATCAACGAAACGTGCTGTCTCATAAAGGATTGTGCGGTTTGCGTCGAGTTTGGCCTTCATTGTTGCCAGCAATTCGGCAACGGCGCTGAACTCAATAATCGGGTGACCGAACTGCTGACGGTCGCGGGCGTAAGAGAGAGCCTCGTTGTAGGCGGCCTGCGATAGGCCAACCGACTGTGCGGCAATGCCCAGACGCGCGCCGTTCATCAGCGACATAACATATTTGATAAGGCCCAACTTGCGGCTTCCGCAGAGTTCGGCTTTGGCGTTGCGGAACACGAGTTCGCAGGTCGGCGAACCCTTGATACCCATCTTGTTCTCAATGCGGCGCACGGTTACTCCGCCGTTGCGCTTGTCGTAGATAAACATTGAAAGGCCGCGGCCGTCGTGAGTGCCCTCTTCAGAGCGTGCAAGCACAAGGTGAATGTCGGCATCGCCATTGGTAATGAATCGTTTAACACCGTTCAGATACCAGCAGTTGTCGGCCTCGCTGAAAGTGGCCTTGAGCATCACCGACTGCAGGTCGGAACCAGCATCGGGCTCGGTCAGGTCCATCGACATTGTCTCGCCCTCGCAAATGCGCGGAATATAGCGCTGCTTCTGGTCGTCGTCGGCAAACTCGTAAATGGTTTCAGCGCAGTCCTGCAGGCCCCAAAGGTTCTCAAAACCTGCGTCGGCGCGCGACACCATATCGGCGGCCATCAGGTAGGGAACGGTCGGGAAGTTCAGTCCGCCGTAGCGGTACGGCATATTCACGCCGCAGAGTCCTGCCTTGCGTGTTGCGTCAAGGTTGGCCGACGTGCCGCTTGCGTAGGTTACGCGGCCGTTGGCGCAGACGGGGCCTTCGTGGTCCACGCCCTCTGCGTTCGGGGCGATAATCTCGCCGCAAATCTCGCCAACAACATCGAGCACTTTATCGTAACTGTCCATTGCGTCGTCGAAGTCGGCTGGCGCGAAATCGAACTGGCCCGCATTGGCATAGTTGCGTTCTTTCAACTCAACAATGCGCTTCATCAGCGGGTGGTTCAAATGGAATTTGAGTTCGGGGGTGTCTGTATAAAAATTAGCCATAATTGTCTGATTTATTTAGAGTTCTGTTTGTAATACTTAATCAATTTCGGCAGAACGTCCTCAATGGTGCCTGTAATCACGTAGTCGGCAATCTTGTTGATTGGGGCGTTGGGGTCGCTGTTGATTGAGATAATCATACTCGACTCCTGCATTCCTGCAATGTGCTGGATTTGGCCCGATATGCCGCAGGCAATGTAGAGTTTCGGACGAACGGTTACGCCTGTCTGGCCAATCTGACGCTCGTGCTCAACCCAACCTGCGTCAACGGCTGCGCGGCTTGCGCCCACTTCGGCGTTGATTAGCGACGCGAAATCGAACAGCAGTTGGAAATTCTCTTTCGAGCCCACTCCGTAGCCGCCCGACACGATTATCGGCGAGCCTTTAATGTTGATTTTCGATTTTTCAATCTGGCGGTCGATAATGCTGACGGCGAAATCAGTGGCGCTAACGTATTTGTTTACATCGAGTTTGACAACCTCGCCCTTGTAGTCGGCCTTGAAAATCTCTTTTTTCATCACGCCTTCGCGAACGGTGGCCATCTGCGGGCGGCACTCGGGGTTGACGATTGTGGCGATAATGTTGCCGCCGAATGCGGGACGAATCTGATAGAGAAGGTCCTCGTAACTCTTGCCTGTCTTCACGTCGGTGTGCGGACCGATTTCAAGGTTGGTGCAGTCGGCGGTCAGGCCGCTGTGCAGTTTCGACGACACACGCGGGCCAAGGTCGCGGCCAACGGTGGTTGCGCCCATAAAGGCGATTTGCGGTTTCTGCTCCTCAAACAGTTTGCAGACGATTGACGTGTGGGGCAGTGTCTGATAGTGCTCCAGACGCTTGTCGGCAGCAAGATAAACTGTGTCGACGCCGTAGGGGAACACCTGTTTCTCAACGCCGTCAAGGTTTGCACCGATAATGAGCGCCTCGAGTTTGCAGTTGAGTTTGTTGGCCAGTTTGCGGCCTTTGGTAAGCAGTTCAAGGCTTACGTCGGCAACGCGGCCATCTTCAAATTCGCAATATACTATAATGTTGTTCATCTGTTTTTGTGTTTACTGATTCTTAAATATCATTGATTGCCAACGCATTAACCAATGGTGTGGTTTGCAATCAGTTCTTTCATCAGGTCGTCGATTTCAGCGTCGCTGTTGCCCAAGACTTTGGCTTCTTTGGCCTGGAAGACAATGTTCTCGATTTGTTTCACTTTGGTTGGCGAGCCTGCCAGACCGAGTTGGTTCACATCGCACTCAATGTCGTTCACTGTCCACTCGTTAATGTCGAGATAAGGCTTTGCGGCAACCAGTTTCTCAAGAGCCTCGTTGTTGGCGCGCTCGCTCTTGCCTGTGGCTTTTTTGTACTTCATCAGGCGTTTTGCGTTGCGCGGGCGGCAGGGTGCGGCCGAGCCGTTCACCGTAACCAGCACGGGATATTGGCACTCAACGGTCTCAACACCGCGCTCAAGACGGCGCTTAACGCGGATTTTCTTGTCGTCGGCAGCCACAATCTCCTCGGCGTATGTGATTTGCGGAATGTTCAGTTTCTCGGCAACCTGCGGGCCAACCTGTGCGGTGTCGCCGTCGATAGCCTGACGTCCGCAGATGATAACGTCGAAGTCCTTAATGCGGCGGATGGCGCACGACAGGGCGTAAGATGTTGCAAGTGTGTCGGCACCGGCAAAAGCGCGGTCGGTAAGCAGAATTCCGTCGTCGGCACCACGATAGATACCTTCGCGCAGAATCTCGTTTGCACGTCCCGGGCCCATGGTCAGCATGGTGATTTCTGTTCCGGGGAACTGGTCTTTCAGCCGCAGAGCCTGCTCAAGAGCGTTCAGGTCTTCGGGGTTGAAAATAGCCGGTAGGGCGGCACGGTTCACAGTTCCGTCCTCTTTCATAGCGTCTTTGCCAATGTTGCGGGTGTCGGGCACCTGTTTGGCCAAGACAATGATTTTTAGTCCTTTCATATATTTATTATTATGTGATTCAATGTTTTGCCGCAACGGCGGAATGCAGCCGCAGCATACTTATCAGCCGGTTTTCGGAACCGACGGCGCAATGTTGTACAAAAAGCGTGCAAAAAAGCCTTGCAGCAATATTTTTTTTGCGGCAAGGCTTTCAACAGGCATTCCGCCTATTATCAAAATTCCAATTCTAATACACCAAATCCTAAATCCTAAATCCTAATTTCTAAATCCTACCTACTTATAATTCCCCGTAACCACCAAATATTTTGCCGCGGCAATCTGATAGTTGCAGTTGGCTTCGGTCAGATTGTCTTTGGCTTGCTGGTAAACGGCCTGTGCCTCAAGCAAATCGGAGATACCGACAATGCCCGCCTGATAGTTGTTCTGGCTCACGGTCAGATTCTCTTGTGCCTGGTCGACGGATTTTTGCGAGACTGAAATCTGGAAATCGTTCACGCTCAATTCGTCGGTCATTTGGCGGATTTGCAGGTTCATCAGTTCGGTCTTCTCGTTGAGTTGCATACGCGCCTGCTCAAGTTTCACGTTCTGCTGCTTGATTTTGTGGCTGCCGCCCCACCAGTCGGTGAGTGGAATGGTCACGGTGAGCATTCCCAGGGCGTTGGTCGAGCGGTTGTCCATCATATCGAGCCAATAGCCCGCGCCAGCCACGGCCACCTGCGGCATATACTCGCCGCGAATCATCTTCTTCTGCAACTCCTGCGCCTCCACGGCCTTGTTCAGCAGTTGGTACTCCTTGCGGCCTTCAACCAACTCCTCGGTTGTCGATTGGCTGACCTCTACAAGGCGGTCGAAATGGGCGGGCTCGAACTCAATGCTGTCGGTGTAAGGAATGCCAACGTGCTGACAAATAGCGCGTTTGGTGAGTTCAATGCCGTTCTGCACCTTGCGGTAGTTTGTCTCCAACTCGTTCTGCTTGAGTTGAACCTTCAGCAGGTCGTTGCGCTGCGCCAGACCAGCCTCCACGTAGTTGTTCACATCGCGGTAGAGCGTGTCGAGCATATTCTTGTACTCCTGCACCGTCTTGCCCTTCTCAATGAGCGACTGCAGCGTCCAGTAGAGTTCCTCGGTGCGTATCATCACCTCGTCAACGGCCATATCCTTCTTGTAATGACTCACGTCCTCGGCCAGCGCGGCCAGTTTGTTGCCGTTGTAGATTCGGCCGCCAGCGTAGAGCGGCATTGCCACCATCAGGGCGGCGGTGTTCATATAGTCCAGACTGTTCTTCTTATCTTCGATAATCTCTTGAATGATAGGCATAAAATCGGCCATCGAGCCCATTATCGACTGCATTCCCTGCATTTTTTCGGTCATTGTCTGAATCTGCTGCAGTTGCGCCAGAGCGTTCTGGTCGCCAGCCATAGCGGCTTGTTGCAGTTGCTCAATCTGGCCCGAAGCCTGCATCTGCTGCAGTTGCCCAGCCTGCTCCATCATACTGTTGTAGGTGGGGCTCGACGAGAGCATTCCGTCCGACGACATATCCATATCGATAAGCGGATTGACCGATTTCATTGCCACAGCCGAAGCGCTCACCGTCGGGAAATGCTTTGTGAAAGCCTCTTTTTTCTGCTGCTCGGCGGCCTCAATGTCCAGTTCGGAGTTTTTAATCTGCTGGTTGTTGAGCAGCGCGGCGTGTTTCAGCGAGTCGAGTGTAATCGGCTGTGCCTCAGCACGATTGGCGATTAAAGCCGAAGCACCGACGAGCAACGCCACAACCGTGAATTTGGCGAATTTCTGATTGTAAGGCACGGTCCACATTCCAGGTTTCTTCAATTTGTCGTCGTACGAAACGTCGTAAAGTATTGGCAGAACAAACAGCGCCAGCACCATTGAGACGAGCAGGCCGAAGCAGATGACCGTTCCAAGCGGGCCCCACAGCGGCGAGCGGCTGATAATCATTGGCACAACGCCCATTGCGGCCGCAGCCGATGTCAGGAAGATTGGGCGCATACGGCGCTTTCCTGCGGCAATGGCGGCCTCGCGCACCATAAGTTTCTCTTTGTCACGCAGTTCGCGCGCATAGTCGATTAGAATGATGCCGTTGCGCACAATCATTCCGCAAAGACTTGTGATGCCCACAAACGCCGTGATGCTGAACGGATAACCCGTTAGTTTCAAGCCAATTACGGCACCAGGAATGGTCATTAGCATTCCCGACATTATGAGCAGCACCACTTTGAATTTCTTGAACTGGAACAGAAGCACGAAGAAAATGAGTAAAATGCTCAAACCCAGTGCAATACCCATTGGCACAAACACCTCTTCAGTTCCCTCGTAGTCGCCGCCGTAACTTATTGACGTGCCCACAGGCAGGTCAAGAGCGGCAATCTGCGGCATAAGTTCGTTCAGAATGTTCGAAGCCACGTAGCCCGCCTCCTCGTCCACGGCGATGGTGAGCGTTGGCACGCCGTTGCGGTGCACCACGGTGCCCTCGTTCCATTCGGGCCGCAGTGTGGCAATTGAGCGCAGAGGCACTGTGCTGAACGTTTTTGGAGATGCTATGTATTTGTTTTCCAGCGTTTCAATGCCTTCGGTCTCACCGTCGTTCTTCATTGTCAACTGCACGTCGATGGGGTAGTCGCCTTCCCAGATGGTGGTGAGCGGCAGACCGCCGAATCCTGCCATTAACGATGTGGCTATCAGGCTTTTCGATATTCCAAGACGGTTGGCTTTGTCGCGGTCAACGTCGATGCGGATGTTCTGCTGCTTCTGGTCCCAGTCGGAGCGCGCCCAACTGATGCCTTTGGTGCGGTTGATGATGTCAAACACTTGAGCCTCAACCTTATGAATGTCGCTAATTGAGTCCGATGAGATGCGAATCTCGATTGGCGACGGTGTGAACTGCATTGCCAGAATCCGCCATTTTACAAAAGCGTTCGGATATCGGTTCGAATAGGTTGATTCATAATCTCTTACAATGTCTTTGGTGGCTTGGTTCGAGACGGTATTCACAAGCAGTTGCCCGAAGTTCGGCGCTGGCATTTTGGGCGCGTAAACGGTGTGGAATCGTGGCGAACTAGTGCCGATGAACGTTGTTACTTTGGTAACGCGCTCGTCGTTAAGTAGCAGTTGCTCAACACTATCCACCACGGCTTCGGTCTGCGCAAGCGACGCGCCCGTTGGCAGATAAACCTCAACGGCAAACTGGTTGCGCTCAACTTTCGGGAAGAGCGCCTGGTCGATGGTTGTGAATCCCCAGAACGACAGTCCGATGATGACTAACGCACAGAGAATCACCGCTCCACGGTGGTTGAAAGCACGCTCGAGCAATCGGTCGTAAACGCTCTGCATAACGTCGAGGAACGAGCGGCGTTTCTTCTTTTCGCCCTCCTCGCTGCGGTTTTTCAGTCCTTTCTTGATGAAAACAAAATCGAGATAAGGCACTAACATTAAGGCAATTATCACCGAAATGATGAGTGCGATGGCAACCACGGGCGGGAAAATCTCCAAAAATTCGCCCGCCGAACCAGGAACCATAAACGCCAGCGGCGCATAAACGCAGATGATGGCAATGGTGGCCACAATCACCGAGCCGCTCAACTCCTTGGCACTCTTGATGGCCGAGTGCCACGGCGACAAACCGTGGTCAATCATTTCTACGTGGTTGTCAATCACCACAATAGAGTTATCGACAATCATTCCCAGAACCAGAATCAGTGACGCCAGCGACACCATTTCGAGTTCGATGCCGAAGAAGTAGAGCACCGCCAGCGTTATCAGCACCGAAATGGGCACCGTGATGCCCGCCACCGAAGCCACTCGCAGTGGCAGAAGCAGCATTGTCACGCAGATGACAGCGATGATGGCAATTAGGAACTCGCGCATAAAGTCGTTCACCGACTCCTTCACGTATTTCGGCAGTTCCGAAATCTTCTCAACGTCAATTCCGTCAGGCAGTTGCGCCTTGAACGTCTCAATGGCCTTGTCCACCGCCTCGCCGTACTCCACAATGTTGTTGCCGTTCTGCATTTCGAGCGACAGCAGAATGGTCTTGCGGCCGTCCTGCTTGATGTAACTGTCGGGGTCGTCGTAGCGGCGCTCAATGGTGGCTATATCCTTGAGTCTCACCACGTTGCCGTCGGGGTCCGAATAGACAATCTGCTCGGCAAGGTCCTTTTCCGACTCATAATTCTCGCCAAAATGAAGGTTTAGCAGCGTCTCGCCGTCGTCAATGTCGCCCGCGTAGCCCACAAGCCCGTTCGACTGGAATGCGCCAAGCAGCGATAAAGCCTTGATATTGTACTCGTTAAGTTTGTCGGGGTCCACATTAACAAAAATCTTCTCTTTCTGCAGTCCCACGTTTTTCACCTTCGATGTGGCGGGAATCTTGCGCACCTCGGCCTCCAGTTTTTTCAGCCACAGTTCAAGGTCTTTGTAGGTGTGGTTATCGCTTGAAAGCGAGATTAATAGCGCCGATGTGTCGCCAAAATCGGAGTTGGCCACAAGCGCCAGCACGCCCGACGGCAGCGACGATTTCAGCAACTCCAGCCCGTGCTTGTATTTCGACCAGAACTCGTCGGCGTTTTTGCAGTCGGCCGTCAGTTCCACAAACATATACATTATGCCCTCGCGCGAATAGGAGTAGGTTCCGCTCTTCTTAACTTCCTTAAAACCAAAGGTATAGTTCTCAACGGCGGTGGTCAGTTGCTCGGCCACCTGCTCCGACGATGCTCCAGGATAAACTCCCACCACAACTCCCTGACGCACAGTGAATACGGGGAATTCGTTGCGCGGCATTTTTTTCAGCGCCACAATACCCACAACCATTAGCGTCAGCACAATGGTTATGACAATCTTGTTGTTGCGCATTGCGTGTTCGATGAATGTAGTTTTCATAATCAGAAGGAAATTAAGCAGTTGTTGGTCAGTTTGTCCTTTCCGTTCTTCACCACAAGGTCGCCCTCGTTCAGGCCCGATGTTATTTCCAGGAACTTGTCGTAGTAGTTGCCCGTTGTCACGATGCGTTTCCGTGCCGTATTTGCCTTTTTATCAATCAGATACACATATTGCTGATTCTCGTTGTCCCGCGTCACGCAGAGGTAGGGCACGAGCAGCCGTTTTTGGTTGTCGGCAATGTCGATGCGCACGTCGCAAACCATACCAGGTTTGAGTTCGCCGCCGCGGTTATTCACTTGAATTTTAGCCTCATAGGTGCGCGACAGGCGGTCGGCCACAGGGCTGATGTTGGTAACTTCGCCGACGAACTCCTTGCCGCCGAGCGCGCCCACCGTAAAGGTTGCCTCGGCGCCCTTCTTCAGTTTGCCGATTTCCTTTTCGGGAATCGATATTTTGATGTTAACCGTTTTTAAATCAACAATTTCGATGGGTGCGCCAGTGATTGACAGCGCCGACATTCCTGGCTCCACGTTGCGGCGGCCAACAATGCCGCTCACGGGCGATTTCAACTCGCACTTTTTCAGATTGTTCTCGGCAATCTTCAGCGACGAGTTGGCCTGTTCCAGATTGGTCTGCATTTCAATCCACTTTACCTCGGGCAGACTGCCCTTCTCGTAAACCGTTTTCAGGCGGTCGTAGGCGTCCTGCGCCTGTTTCTGCTTGGCCAGCGTCATTTCGTACATATTCCGCGCGTCGGTTTTGTCGATGGTGGCCAGCAGTTGGCCCGCGCTCACGGCGTCGCCAGCCTCAACCAGCACTTTCTGCACCGTTCCTGTCATTTCAAAGGTGAGCGGGATGGTCTGTCCAGCCTCCACCGTGCCGCTGAAGTTCAGCCGCTGAACCGTCGATTGGTTCACCACAGTTGCCGTTGTAACCTTGATAGGCGCGGACTCTGCCGCTTTCTCGTTTTTGTTGGCACAGCCTGCAAGCAGTGCAAGCGCAAGTGCCGGTGTTAAAATCTTGATTTTCATTTTGTTTTGTTATTTTATGATTTGTGAATTATGATTTTCAATAGTTTTTGTTGGTGCTATTGTCAGTTTTTTTTTATTTACTAATTGAACGTTCGGTATTTTTGTTCGTTTTTAAAAAATTATTTCTTGAGCAGCGCGTAAAACTGATTCAGCTCGGCGCGCAGATTGTTGATTGTTTCTTCAATAGTGTGGTTGTGCAACACTTCGGTTGCAGTTCCCAGGCTTGTCGAGAAGATTTGCTTTGCAACAATTGTCGGGTCGATGTCCGACCTAATCTCTTCGCTGTCGATGGCACGCACCACCACGTCGCGAATACGGTTGATGCAGAAGTCAAACTCGCTGAGCTTCGATTTCGCAAACTCACCATAGTGGCGGAAAGCGTCGCTCATAATGCCGATAAAGCTGATTGGATTAAACTTCATGTCTTTGGGGCAGACGCCGCGCAATTCGTTCTCGGCATCTTTGGCGCACACATCAATGAGCTCTTTCAGAGTAATGTCGGTGCGGCCGTCGTTTGAGATAAACGATGGAAAATGCTTGTCAATCACCGCTTTGAATAAATCTTCCTTGTTGGTGAAGTGGTGATAGAGCGCCCCTTTGGTCAGTCCAATGGCATCGCTGATGGTGCTAATTGAAACGGCTTCGTAGCTTTGCGTCAGGAAAAGCTTGTAGGCTTCGTCGATGATAAAATCTCTCGTATCGTTCATAATCAATAATTTATATTGACCGCTAAATACTGAACGGTCGGTATGCAAATGTAAGGCGGTTTTTTGATTTGTCAAGGTTTTTTTTAGAAAAAATATTTTAATTGCTATTGTTTTGTAAACAAACGTGTTATAGTTAACACGTTTCGATTTTTAAACAAGAAATAACTGAAATAATTGCTTGGTTGCAAACAAAAAATGGCTTAACAGTTGGTATTTTTTTGTGGGGAAAAACAAGTTGTTGGGTTATAGATACATTAAAACTTGATAATCAATGTTATGTAGGAGAATATAGTTACGAAATCTGCCCCCAGTCGAACTCATATTTCCAGCGGCGCTTGATTTCAGAGTCGAGAATGACGTGCTCGGGCTCTTTCAGGCTCGGGTCGGATTCCAGAATCAGGCTGGCTTCGTTGCGGGCAAGCATCAGAATCTGGTTGTCTTTACCCAAATCGGCGATTTTCAGGTCGATAGCGATGCCGCTCTGCTGCGTGCCTTCAATATCGCCAGGGCCGCGCAGTTTCAGGTCGGCTTCGGCAATCACAAAGCCGTCGTTGGTCTCGACCATCGTCTGGATGCGCTTGCGGCCTTCGGTGGTC